>Ga0326728_10003533_pt1 | contig 48147 bp, 43 predicted proteins | sample MB3enrmetagenome_FD_207602 | JGI IMG/M metagenome (GOLD analysis project Ga0326728, IMG submission 207602) | Lab enriched peat soil microbial communities from McLean, Ithaca, NY, United States - MB31MN | ecosystem: Environmental > Terrestrial > Soil > Wetlands > Peat | place: USA: New York...
GCTTCCCCCTCCCCGAGGCTTATCGCAGGTAGCCACGTCCTTCATCGCCGTCTAGCGCCAAGGCATCCACCGTACGCCCTTAGTAGCTTGACCATAAAATCTGCTCAACACACGAAGAACACTTCACAGTTTCCAGTTCACAGTCAAAGACCCACAAAACGAGCCTTTGCTGCTGATTATCGACTGTCAACTATTGACTGCCCCTCTCGCAGATTCGCCTTTCTGTTCACTGTCCGGATCCAATCCCGGACAGATCAAGCACTAGGTAAACGCCACACTATTCAGTTTTCAAAGATCGTTGAGTATCCAGCGTCGACTCTCGTCTCTCTGGATCTCGTTCCAGCCTGTCCGCCGACCCGAAGGGTGGCCTCAGGTTGCTGGGGTTGGTCCTTTCCCCATTCGCAGAAAACACCAACCTCAGCAACCGTAACAATACGCATCAGCCCACAAAGCGCCCTGCGCATCTTTGCGGTGACCAGCTCGATTACTTTCAAATCAGGAGGGTGAAAACAGGCGGGACGGTTCCTTGCAGAGGGCCCACTTGCTTCACGCCTCTATTCAGAAGCCTTTAGCGTACCGACCTCCTGGTTTAACCTACCGACACGATGAGAAGTTTTGCGGGCAACCTCGAATCACCGCCATGAAGTCGCCTTAACACTAGCTTCACCTTCGTTCCGACAATCCCCAATGCTACTCCACGCAAAAGGGAAATGCAAGAGAAATTTTTGCCCCTGCCAAAGGGAATTTATGCTCCCGCAACGCCCCGAGCGCCAGGGTCAACTGAAACCAGGTTGCAGTATAATCCATGCGCCATTCAATCTTCTCGAGAGGGGACGGAACTATGATGTCCGATCGACTTGGAGTAGTTTCAGTATTGTTGATTTCCGTAGCGACTCTTTCAGCCCCGTTACACATCGCCGCCCAAGCCAGGACGCGTCTTGCCATTGTGGGACTCGATCACGATCACGTTTGGGGACTGCTCAAGATCATCGCCAATGAGCCGGACGCCGAACTGGTAGCTATCGCCGATCCGCACCCCGAGCTGGTTGAGAAAGCAAAGGCAACCGTGCCTGCCGGTGTGAAGTTCTTTTCGGACTACATCGCAATGCTCGATGAGGTAAAGCCCGATGCGGTAATCGTCACCACCGCCAACAACCGCCATCTTGAAATCCTGAGCGCCTGCGCGAAACGAAAGATCCACTTCTTCACCGAGAAGCCCATGGCTGCAAGTGGCGCGGACGCCCGTAAGATGGAACGCGTGGCGCGCGAAGCGGGCATCAAGTTGATGGTGAACTACGGGAACGCCTGGCCGGAGCCGACGCAGGAAGCCATCCGGCGGATCGAGGCCGGAGAGATCGGAAACATCCAAAAGATCATCGTCCAATTCGGTCACGAAGGGCCCAAAGAAATAGGCACTTCCAAGTATTTCATTGCCTGGCTTTATGATCCCGTCAAGAACGGAGCTGGAGCGCTCATGGATTTCGGTTGCTATGGGGCGGATTGGGCGATGGTGGTGAAAGGACGCCCCCAGCGCGTTTATGCAACGTCCCTGAAACTCAAGACGGAGCAGCACAACGCGGTGGAGGACGACGCCACAGTGCTCCTCGAGTATTCCGACGCCACGGCCATTCTGATGCCCTCTTGGGATTGGTCATACGGAAAGGGGCAGATGGAGACCTTCGGTTCCAAAGGCAGCTTCCTGGTGAGGGGTGATGGGCTGCTCTTTCAGCCGGCCAAGGACCCAACGAGCGTGCAATACCCGGAGGGCAAACCGGTGGAAACTCAACCGGTTCCTCCTGAAAAACGCAACGGCGTGGCCTACTACTTGTACTGTATCCGGAACAACAAGCCCATTGAGGGTCCTGTTTCGGCTGCAATCAACGTGGGCGTGAGCGAGATCATTGACGCCGCGAAGGAGTCGATCCGAACCGGCCGGGCAGTGGCGATGCCCGCGCAGTAGGGGCGGTTCGCGAAGCTTCCACGCACCGACTACCGACTAAGTACCTTTCTTCCGGAGGGGAGCTAATCCAGTCGTTCATAAGCACCCGGCGGTAGCGAAATCTCCAAGCGCGCCCCGCCCCCGGGAGCCGATTCGACCGCGAGTTCACCGCCGATAGAGCGCACGCGTTCCCTGATAACTCGAGGGCCCATAGAGGCAGCCTCGAGTTCCGCAAGCGATCGTCGGCCTGTGAATCCGAAGCCGCAACCGTCATCCTCGACGCTTAGCTTCCACGTCTCGTTTTCCCGGCCGAAGCGCACCAGCACCTTGCGCGCTCCGCTGTGTCTTCGGATATTTACCAGCGCCTCTTGCAGGATACGAACCAGCTCAGTGCAAACACGAGGGGACAAGGAAACCTCTTCGAAGCCGGAGACGAAGCTGACGGAAACAGACGGGTCGCGCCGGAACTTATCGACAGTTTCGGTCAAGTACTTCACGAGTTGGGCGGGCTCAACTTCATAAGGCTTTAATAGCTGCATTCTATCGCGAAGATCCACGATCTCCTTTCGGAGAAGCTCTTGGAGACGATTGATCTCTTTAAGGACGCGCGAGGGATCGCTCGAGACCTGCCGTCGCACTGCGTCGGTCTGCATTTCCATCCCTATGAGCGACTGAATAATCCCGTCGTGAAGCTCGCGCGCTATGCGGGATCGCTCAGTGGCTCGGGCCCGCGAACGCAAGCGACTGAGATGGTACATATAATATATGGGGGGGCCTACCTCGCGAACTAAAGCCTCGAGAAACCGCGCATCTCCTTTGTGGAATGCTCCCCTCTCGGAGTTGTATACCAAGAGGCGGCCGAACCACTTCCCCTGATATGAGAACGAGACCGCCAGGAGTGAGCTGAAGTCAACAAAGAGCGTGTGCCGCTCGCCCACCACGCGCATATCATCAAGATCCTCGCCAAAACCGTTCGGGGCGCCAAACCACCCAACCGCCGGAGACGAGACACTTTGCGACCCGCCGTCCCGCTTTGACGAGGCCACCACGCCAAGGCGATCGTGAGCACGAGGACGACCTCGTTGAACGGAGCGCCAAACTGCTTCCGGTAGGGTGGCAAAGTATGCTCCCCGCTCGGCGTCCGGGAGCTTCGAGAACTGAATGGCCTCTTCCTGACTCCCTCTCGGGCGTTTCGCTTCCCAAAGAAAGGCATCATCCCCTGCCCTCGCCCGTAACACCAGCCTGACCTGATCTGCATCAAAGTAGTTGCGTACTGAATGCATGAGGCCTTCTATGGTTGCCCTTAATCCGAACTCCGGCAGGGCATTTCCGATGAGCCGGCTGATAATGAGTGCGTTAGCGCGTCGTCGCTTGTCTTCCTCCGCCAGATAGCCGAGGAGGTAGCCCGCTATAATCAGGCTCACGGACACGGCGACAATGCCCTCAACAGAACCGGCTCCCCTGTTCAAGCGCGGGACTCGATCCGGCCACGAGGTGAACGCGATCGATGGCACGAGTAAAGGAACCACGCAAGCGCCGGCCGTTAGAAGGGTTCCTTTCATGCCCCAACGCTCTGCGGCGGCCAGGAATGCCAAGAGATAAAGTATAAGAAATGGGCTGTGTGCTCCCCCTGTTGACAATGTAACCAGGGAGGCCGCGACTACCCCCGCGGCATGCACGCCCAAACGCCACCCCCAACTGGAACCCCTGTGAACCCGCGTAATCGTCAGATTCACTATGCTGTATGTGAAGTAAGCGAAAAACAGCCCTCGGGTGAGGTTAACGTGAGGCCCAAGAAGCCCTGGATCGAGGTAAGCGGCAGCGATGCACGCGGTCGCGAGCACAGCACAAGCGATGGCCAGGAAACGTTCTCGTTCCGAGCCCTCGCGTCGGAACTGTGCCCACCAGGGGTCAGTGGACATTGTTAAATACTCGGTTATCTGACAACATATTATTCCCTCCAAGTTTGCCCTACGTCAAGCACTATACCAACATTGACGAGTGGCGAGGGGTGAGTGACACGCCGAAAGTTGTTTCGGACTCCTAACTTCAAACTCCTTCCTCCCTATTCTGGCAGGCTCCAGCCCTTGGCTCCCCGGTTATCGGCGGCGAGAACGCAGGGTTGGGCCTCGACGCCATGCTGGGCGAGGGTTTGCCGGATAAGTTCGCCGACCGTGGCAACATTGGCGCGCGCAAAAGCCAGGATGGAAGGTCCCGCGCCACTGAGGCATATCCCCTGAACGTCAGGGTGCCTGGTGCTGAGCACATCAGCCAGGCCAGGCACTAAAGGCGCCCGGTAGGGTTGATGCCAGCGATCTTCAAAAAACTCCGCGTGGAAATCCGTCTTGCCGGAAAAGAATTGCGCGACGAGAACCGCGGCGCGCTGCAAGTTGTGAATCGCATCCGCGCGCGAGTATTGGCTGGGCAAGACCGCTCGCGCCTCTCCCGTCGCCAGCGCGTAATTCGGTACGACCAGGACAAGCTGAAGGTCTTCGGGGACCGGGCACGAATAGGCGAGCACCCGTTCCCCTTCGTTGACCGCCACCGTGAACCCACCGAGCCAAGCCGCCGCGACGTTGTCGGGATGCCCTTCGCGCAAGGTTGCGAGGGCTACCAGCTCTTCATCAAAGAGCGACCGGCCCACGAGCCGGTGGCAGGCCACAAGGGCGCCCACGATGGCCGCGGCGCTCGAACCGAGACCCACACCCACCGGAATCTGATTGTGAATCTCGAGGTCAAAGCCGCGCCTTTTGCCCCAGCTTTCGAGAGTCTCTCCGATGACGCGGGCGACAAGGTTGTTGGAGTCACCAGGAATCCGCTCGGGGTTTACGCCTGTATAGCGGAGGGAAACGTTACCATCGCTGCGCGGGCTGATGTGCAGATCGAGGTGAAGGCTCAATGCCAGCGCGCCGCAATCGAAAAGGCAACCCAGGTTCGCGCAAGTTGCCGGCACTCGTACGGAGAATCGCTCACCCATGGTCAGGTCCGCTCAGCGACCGGTAGGGGTCATCATACTCGAGGGCTTCGCCTGCCATCAAATCTTCCAATCTTTCACGCGGCCGGATCAATTCCGCCTTGCTGCCGTAGACAAGGACTTCGGCTGGGCGCGGGCGAGTGTTGTAATTGGAGGAGAGCACGAAGCCGTAAGCGCCGGCGTCGAGGATGGCAAGCAACTCGCCGGGCTCGACGTCCGGCATTTCCCGATCCTGGGCGAAAAAATCGCCAGTCTCGCAAAGCGGGCCCACCACGTCGGCTTGGAGCCTGTCCCCAGGATGGCCGCGAACAGCAATGATCTCGTGATAAGAACCGTAGAGGGTGGGGCGCATCAAGTCATTCATTCCAGCGTCCACCACGATGAAGTTCTTCTGCCGGTTTCGCTTCACGTAAAGCACGCGGGTCAGCAGGATGCCCGCGTTGCCCACCAAAGCGCGGCCCGGCTCGAGGATCAGGCGGTAGCTGGCGGCTCGCAGACGCTCCGCGAGCCCGCGGCCCAGCGCGTCGAAGTCGAGGGGTTGCTCATCCGCATACCGGATTCCATATCCGCCGCCGAGGTCGAGGCATTCGACGCGCATGCCCTCGGCCTGAAGTTTCGCCGCCATCCCCAGGATTTCGTCCAGGGCCTTGAGGAAGGGCTCAACTTCGAGGATTTGTGATCCGATGTGGCAAGCCGCGCCGTGAATCTTCAGGTGGCTCGAGCGAGCGGCACGGCGGTAAAGGTCCAGAGCTTCGTCTTTCGGGACGCCAAACTTGTGAATGATCTGGCCAGTAGAAACGTAAGGGTGCGTTCGCGCCTCGACCTCGGGGTTGACACGGATGGCGATGCGCGCGGGCCTCGAAAGCGAGCGGGCCCGGCTCTCGATCAGTTCGAGTTCGCCTGCCGACTCGACGTTGAACATCCCGATGCCGGCCGCAAGCCCGGCGTCAATTTCCTCCTCGGTCTTCCCCACCCCGGAAAAAACGATGTAGTCGGCGATCGCCCCGGCGCGTAAAGCACGCGCCAGTTCCCCCCCCGAAACAACGTCAAAACCGGCTCCCGCCTGGCGCAGCAGGTTCAGAATCCTCAGATTGGAATTAGCCTTTACGGAATAACAGATGAGGTTCGGCACCAGCGCCAAGCTTTGCTTCAGACGCGCGAAACTGCCCAAGATGGCGGTCTGGCTGTAAACGTAGGCCGGCGTCCTAAAGCGCTCGGCAAGCGACTCGACTGGAACGTTTTCACACAGTAGTTGCCCGGATTCGTAACGAAAGGCCTCCATTATCGGACCCTGAGCAGGACAATCGTCTGGTCGTCGCGCGGTGGGCGACCTTGCTCAAACTCCCGCACTTCTTCGAAAAGAGTATCGATGATTTCCTGAGGGGAGCGATGGGAATTCTGGCGCAGTACGTTCTCCAGGCGTCGCGACCCGAACTCCTCGTACTTGCTGTTCGCGGCCTCGACGATGCCGTCCGAACACATCGCGAACAAATCCCCTGACTCGAGCCCCACCGATACTTCCTGGTACTGGGCGTGTTCAAGCAGGCCCAAGGGAATCCCCTCCGCGCGAATGGGCCGGCATTGACCCTTTCTCACCAGGAGGGGTAAAGGCATTCCCGCATTCGCGAGGCGTAGCATCTTCGTGCGCGGCTCCCAGATGGCGTAAGTCAGCGTAATGAAGTGACCTTCGATCTTGCGCTCGAGAAGAACCAGGCTGAGCCTCCTCAATAGATCGGGAGGGGAGAGCTTTTGGGGGGCCAGGCTGCGAAGGATGCCGCTGGCCATAGCTCCGTACAAGGCAGCAGGAGCGCCCTTTCCGCTCACATCACCGACCGCCAGCACATGGCGCCCCTTTCCATAAGTCAAGAAATCGTAAAGGTCGCCCCCCAATTCCCGAGCGGGGTGGAAGCGCAGCGCCACTTCCAGGCCAGGGATGGTGGGCACAGTCCCCGGCATGAGATGCATCTGGATTTCCTGGGCGCGCTGAAGGTCGCGCTCGAGGCGCGCCTCGCTTCGTGCCACCCGTTCGTAGAGGCGGGCGTTTTCAATGGCAATGGCAATTTGGGGAGCGAGGGTGGAGAAAATGCGAACGTGCTCTTCGGTAAAGTAGTTCAACTGCGGGCTCTCGAGGTCCACGACGCCGATGACGCGGCCACGGTAGATGAGAGGGATCGCCATTTCCGAGCGTGTGTCAGGGTTGACGAGGAAATACCGGGGATCTTTAGAGACATCGAGGACGACCACAGTCTGACGGAGGTCGGCGGCAGCGCCCACAATTCCTTGACCAAAATGGACCATCCACCTCTCGGGTTCGTGCTCATCCTGTTTCAGAGAGATCACGGCATTGAAAGTCCGCGCTTGCTCATCGGCCAGCAGAATGCTGAAACGGTGATAATCAATCAAGCGCTTGGTGAACGTCCCGATCTTCCGCAAGAGCTCGTCCAAGACCAGGACGGAACTCATTTCCCGGCTGATCTCGTTGAGCAACTGGAGAGTCCGTGCTTGCCGCACGCTGCGGCGATAGAGCCGGGCATTCTCCAGCGCCATGGCCATACGGCTGGCGAGGAGTTCCAGGAGGTTGACGTGCGAATCGTTGAAGAAATTCGACCAGGGGGCTTCCAGATCGATCACGCCAATTAGGCGGTTCTTGGTAATCAGCGGGACCGCCAGCTCCGACCGGATGGGGGACAAGGACTGAATATAGCTGGGGTCCTTCAGCACGTCATTAACCAGGATTGAGCGGCGGGTCTGCGCCGCGCGCCCCACAATCCCCTCACCGACCTTGATTCGCAGGTTCCGCACCAACTCGTCCGGGTGGCCGATGCTGAAGCGGACGTGCAACTCCTGGGTCTTTTCGTTGAGTAGAAGGATGGCGAAGACCTCGTAGTCGATGGCGCGTTTGACGATCTCTGCGATGCGGGCCGTCAGCTCGTCGAGGTCAAGCGTGGAGTTAATCCGCTCGCTGACCTCCACCATCAAGGTAAGGAGCTCTGTCAGCTCAAGGGGGCGGGAAGCGGATTGGGTTACATCAGTCATGAAGACGAAAGGGAGCAGGTAGTAGATGGCACGAGCTTCGCACTGGAAGGTCATTGTAACATAGGCTGTATAATGGCTTACGATGTTCATTCTGGCGTTTGATACCACAAGCGAAGTCGGGGGCGTGGGCATTTTTCGTGACAATGATTGTCTGGCGCGCGTCGCGAATCACGGTCCGGCGAACCGCTACTCGGTCAGCCTGTTCTACATGGTAGACCAGGCAATCGAAGAAGCTAGGGTGCGGCATGGCGTGCCTGTACGAGGGCTGGCCGACATGGGACTGATCGCGGTCGCTACCGGACCGGGATCCTTCACTGGAATCCGCGTGGGTCTGGCCGCAGCACAGGGTTGGGCCAAGGCATTTGGGTTGCCCGTGCGCGGGGTTTCGGTGCTGGAAGCCCTCGTCGAAGCAGCTCAAATACGGACGGACTGGGCCACGCCCATCCTGGATGCGCGCCGGGAAGAATTCTTTGTGGGGCTCTTCCATCGCCAACCCGAGGGGGATGCGGGCTACCAACCATCCTACGTGCCCGCTGGTGAAGGCTGGTTGCTGAGACCGGCAGAACTTGACCCTTTCCTCACCCGCCACCTGCCCGAAGGGGTGAGGGCAACGTGCGTGGTCAGAGGGCACGATCGGGCAGCTCTCGCCCTTCGTGAAAACCTTTCCAGCTCATTCCAGTGGCAGGCGGTTACGGGGACGCTGGTCGAGCCTGTGGCGCGCCTTGGTTTCCGGGACTGCCGGACAGGAAAACAGCAGGCAGCCGGCGACCTTGATGCCCATTATATTCGGCGGCCCAATGCAGAGTTGAATTGGAAGGGGTGAGGGAGGATTCGGGATTCAGTAGGGGCAGGCCTTGTGCCTGCCTTCAGGCAATGGGCGCCCACAAGGAGCACCCCTACCGCTTACTATCGGATGCAGGAGCAGGCCTTGTGCCTGCCCTCAGGCAATGGGCACCCACAAGGGGCGCCCCTAGCTCTTATCGGAAGATAGGTCATTTACGACCCCGATTTCAGCTTCAGCCGGATGGGCATGAACGATGATAGGCTCAGCCTGTGCCACTTGTGCTTCCTTCTTTTCATTTTTCCGTTGCTGCCGAATTTCGCGTTTACGCTGCGCTTTCTCGCGAAGCTTATTCTCTCGCTGGCGCTTCTGGAACGTCTGGTTGCCTTTTGCCATGTTTGTACCTCGTGCAGAAAGATTACAGAGATAGTATAGCAAAGGGCTATGGCGCACGTTGACTTCATTTCCTGAGAGGTCGGACTGACATCTCCTTTTCCTGACGGCAGAGCACCGTCCGCCGCGGGAGGAGGTATGGAAAGAGATATACTAACGATGCGAATTCGTAAACTCTCCAAAGAGGACCTTGCAGCAATCCTTAGCATCCAGAGCAAGACCCCGCAAGCCGCCCAATGGGCGCAGGCAGACTACGCAAGCTTGGCGGGCGACCCTTTGGGATTAATCCTGGTCGCCGAGCTCGACACGATGACTCCACCGACAATTGTGGGATTCGTGGCTTTCCACCGCGTAATCGACGAGGCAGAGCTCAGAAACATGGCCGTCGCCCCGGCCCATCAGCGGCAAGGCGTGGGACAGGAACTCCTTGCCGAAGGACAGAGGCGACTGTTGGAACAGGGGGTAAAGCAGATTTATCTGGAAGTACGCGCCTCAAACATCTCAGCACAACGGCTCTACTATTCCGCAGGGTTCAGCCTGCGCTCCCGGCGAAGGGATTACTACAACGATCCGCGAGAAGATGCGTTGGTGTTAGCGCTAATTTCGCCTTGAATGGGCCTGTTAGGTGTGCTAGCCTGACTTCGGTATCAATTCAAATGGGGAGGTGGCACACCCGTGAGCACTCCTACCGAGGCCATCCGGGAGGAATTGATGGCCAACAACCCAGAATATCGACGCCTTCGTGAAGAGCACATCCACTACGCTTCCCAGCTTGACCTACTTGCCGCAAAGAATTTCCTTACGGAAGATGAAAAACTCGAAGAAGTGCGGCTGAAGAAGCTGAAACTGCGGGTGAAGGACCAGATGGAATTGCTGGTGCGGGAAGCCCAGACGGTGCAATAGCCGCCCCCGGCCAGCCTGCGGATTGGCGGGCGGAGATCCCGCGCCGGGCTGGCAAAGCCAACACCCCTTGAAGTGTATGAGGCGGCGGCTCGATGAGGAAGCGAATAGCTCTCGGGCTGATACGCAAGGATATATGCTGCAAGAGGGATATTGGTACGGTCTTCCGCTGGTGCTTATCTCCGGCGGTCTTGTCGGATTCTGGCTCCGGGAGCGAAGCCCTTTCCTTCTAGTCTGCGCTGTCTTCTTTCTGGTCCTGGCCTTCCTGGTACTCAACTTCTTTCGTGATCCTGAGCGCCCGATTCCTACCCACGCTCAAGCCATCATTTCTCCCGCCGACGGTCGCATTGTGCAAGTGGTCCGGGAGAGCTACGAAGGCTGCCCGGTGTGCCGCGTCAGTATTTTCATGTCCCCTCTGGACGTACACGTCAATCGGGCTCCCATTGCGGGCGTGGTCAAAGAGGTCTCTTATCGGAAGGGCGCGTTTCGGGTGGCCTTGGAGGAAGCCGCTTCAGTTGAAAACGAGCAAAACGTTTTCACCCTCGAGGGCGAGCAAGGTCGGATCGTGGTCAAGCAAATCGCTGGAATACTGGCGCGGCGAATAGTATTCTGGAAGCGTCCCGGCGACTCTCTGGCGCGCGGAGAGAGGGTCGGCCTGATCAAGTTCGGGTCGCGTGTTGATGTTCTCATGGAACCGGATGTGACATTGAGAATCAAGGTTGGGGATCACGTCCGGGCAGGGAGCAGCATCCTTGGAACCAGCCACATCCAATCTGAAATTCAATAGAAAAGGCGCAATGAGGCGAGGTGTCTATATTCTGCCCAGCCTATTCACCGTAGGCACGTTGGTCTGCGGCTATTACGCCATCCTGGCAGCGCTTCGAGGCTCTCTGGCACTGACGACAGGCGGGGTTGAGGGACTGAGCGCGTCGGCGTTCGATAACGCCGCAAAGGCTATCGGGTGGGCGATTTTATTCGACGGGCTCGACGGCCGAATTGCGCGGCTCACCAATTCTACATCCGCTTTTGGCCGGGAGTTCGATTCCCTGGCCGATGTCATTACTTTCGGAGTTGCCCCGGCCATCCTGGCCTATGCCTGGGGCATCCGCGCCATTAGCGAGATCTCCGGATCAGGCTTGATCCAGCACATACCCCAACTGGCTTGGATCGTGACGTTCGCTTATGTGATATGCGGCGCGGCGCGCCTGGGACGATTCAACATCGAGAGCGGCAAACCCACTGCTGACCGCCGGTATTTCGTGGGCATGCCGATCCCGGCCGCGGCGGGAACCATTGCCGCCATCGTCCACTGGGAGAAAACACCAGTAGTCCAATGGGGTTACAGCTTGTGCTGGATGGGAATCGTAGCCATTCTGGCGTTCTTGATGGTGAGTAGGATGCGTTATTACAGCTTTAAAACGGTGGACTTGAGACGGCGTCGTTCTTACATCGCCATCATATTCCTGGGACTCATCATCTGGGCCATTTGGGTATATTCTGAACCCGTCCTCCTGACCATTGCCCTTACTTACGCCCTTTCCGGCATCATTCTTCGCATCACCTCGAAGTTCCGGCCCCATCCTCCCGCGCCGCAACAGGTTCACGCAGCATGAAAACCTCCCAACAGGGATACTGGATCGCAGTGATGGGCGCATCTTCTCTTCTTGGCAAAGAGCTTCTGAACGTGCTCGAGGAACACCACTTTCCTTTCTCCCACCTGGTTACCTTCGCGGACGACGAAGATGAACTTGAATTGCCCATCCTTGATTTGCGTGAGGGACCGAAAACCTCGGTTCTTGACGAGAATGTCACCGCATCCGAGTTTGATTTTGCCTTTATTGCGGCGCGCGCTCGTCAAATACCGTCCTTCTTGGACCCCGCCCAAACTTCGGACCAGGGGCGGCCCGCTTGTTTGGTCATTGACCTCCGCACCGCAGCGCCCGGCGAAGAGGCGGCGGAATCGCCGATCCCCCTCCCCCGGAAAGTAGTGAGCGTGCCATTCCTCGACCGCTGTTTTCCGGCAGGAAGAACGGAGGCAGGCGGCGCAAGTCGGGTTTATGTTTCTGCTCGTCCCGCCACGATTGTAATCAGCAGTTTGCTGCTGCGCCTGGCAGCACGCTTCCCTTTGAAAAGCGCCGTTGCCCATATCTTCGCTTCGGTCTCCGAAATCGGGTCGCACGGGATTGAAGAGCTTCAGAAGCAGACCGTAAACCTGCTCAGCTTCCAGAAGATTCCGCGTAAGGTTTTTGGCGCGCAGTTGGCCTTTAACTTGTTGTCGCGTCCGGGTGGGACGGCTGGGAGTGAACTGCTGGCTCTCGAAAATCGTCTCCGAGAGCAGCTCAAGGAATACTTGCAGGGGAGGGTTCCGCTGCCGGCTTTGCGCCTCTTTCAAGCTCCCGTGTTTCATTCGCTGGCGGTTTCCCTTTTCGTCGACACGGGTCAGCCAGTGGCCCCGGAGAAGGCTGGCGAGGCGTTGCAAGGAGAGCGAGTCCAAATCCGGCGTCGCTCACAGGACTCGCCCACCCAAGTCGAGGTCGCCGGTTCGGACAAAATCCTGGTGGATTGTGTGGCGGCTGATCCGGACCACCCGACCGGCCTCTGGATTTGGGCGGTCGCTGATAATCTTCGCCTTGCGGCCGTGAACGCGGTGGAGATCGCGGAGAGTCTTCGCCACCGAATCGCCTTACAGCAGGATGCTGAAAAGCCGTAGTGAACGCTGTGCGGTTTTTCAGCATCCTGAAAGAATGTGTATGAGCACTGGTCATGAACTTTTCCGGCGGGATTGCCTTTGGCCTCTTGCCCTGGGTGTTTTGCCTTTCCTTCTTTCCTGCGGGTATCAGGTTGCCGGACGCGGAGAGCGCTTGCCCCCCGACATCAAAACCATCGCCGTCCCCATCTTCGTCAACCAATCTTCCACCTTTCGCATAGAACAGAAGCTTGCCGCCGCCGTCACCCGCGAGTTCATCGAGCGAACAAGATTCCAGATTACGCCAAACCCATCGGCTGCCGATGCCGTCTTGAAGGGAACCATCAAGGACGTACGGAAAGGCGTCATCACCTATAACCTGACCACCGGGAACGCCTCGTCGTTCCAGATCCAGGTCACGGCTGACGTAAAGCTCGAGGACTTGCACAGCAAGAAGGTGGTTTATGCAAATCCGAACTTTGTCTTCAGGGAAGAATACCAGGTGAGCCAGACCACCTCCGGGCTCTTCGAAGAAGACCAAGCAGCGCTCGACCGCCTCTCCCGCGATGTCGCCCGCACCCTCGTCACAGAAGTCCTGGAGAACTTTTAGCCTGCTTCCTTAGTCCACAGATTTCGCAGATTACACAGATTACCTGATCTGTGAAATCTGCGGATCATTGCAGCTCGATCAAGCAGAGCGAGCGCGGCTCCATCTGGAGGTCAACGGCGTTGGGAAGCTGCACATCCTGCTCCTCTTTCCGGCCGTCAAGGTAAAGGACCAACTTCTTGCTCCCTTGTCCCTCCAGTTCCACGCGAGGGGACTCTGGCAAGTCGGCGTAGTTGGCCAGCACAACGCCGATTCGCCCGTCAGGTGCTTGCCAAGTCGCGGACTGCACCAAGGGTTCCTTACCCCACCCGAAGTCGCGTTCCGTAACACCGCGGACGGTCCAAGGCCGCAGCATGCGTCCGTAGACCAGGTAATCACGGGCTATGCCAGCTCTGAAATGATTGATCCTCTTGGCCCAGTCAAGAATCGCAGCCTGGTCCGGTATGGCGCGGGTCCATGTCTGGTCCCAATCGTACTCGATGAGCCCCTTGTCACGGAGAGTAAAATCCACAATGTAGCCGGTGACCAAGGCCCTTGCCGCCGAAAGCCGCAGCGCCTCGTCATTGACTCGATTCGTATAGAAGCCCTCAAAACCGTTGCCGTATTCGTGATAAAGAAACGAGTACAAGGGGCATATTCCCACGCGGGCATCCCAGGTCTGGAAGTCCTGAAGATAGGTTTCCGGCGGGGCTGCTTCGCAGGACATTGCAACCGTAGGATTAACCGATCGTGCAATCTCATTATCTGAACTCACCAAACTGCTAAACGACCCCGTCATCCACGGCCCCGGGACAGGCGGATGACCGTGATTGGCCGCGTAGCAAACCGAGGGGCCCGGTGTTTGGTCGAACTGCTGGACCACGTCGGGCCCGAACTCCGCCATGCGGCGTGTCATGTCAAGAATCATCCGTCGGCCTTTCTCGGTTCCCACGCAGGCCTCATAATTCCTTCTCCATGCCCACACATCTTCCAAAAAAGTTCCGTCCCATTTGCGCGCCACGGCGGCCTCTCCCCCGTGCGAACGGAAATAGGGCAGCCCGTCATAGTTTGTGTTTTTCTGCCAGATCACCCAGCCAAGGCCGTCTCCATAGATAGCCGGATGCCAACCCCTTGCCTTCGCCTTGGCCATGAACTCCCGCACGGCAGCCTCTCCTCCCACCGGCGGATAGGCATCGGGCTGGACCCAGGGGCCGCCCTGTTCCCAGTTAAAGACAATCGGCATCAATGGGCTCTCGAGCGCTGCGGCGAGTTTATCCAGATAGGGCAGCGCATTCGTCAGGGGTGTGTATTCGGGATTCACCGCCGCCGGTGGGTCCCAGTCCCCCTGGCCTCGCATGGGGAACGCGATTCCCAACGGAGAGTCGGTAAGCCACTTTGGAATGTCGCTCCTCTGTGCCAGCTTGATTGCACAAAACGGCTGTCTCGAGGCCCAGTTCCGGTAGATTTCCGCTGCCGCGTACCAGTCGCCGCGGAACGTGCCAAGCACCACGTTATAAGGGAGTCTTGTCTCGCCCGGCCCGCGAGTGCCCGGGTAATGGCCGAGCCCCAGCGTCACCCCGTCACTCTCCATTAGGGGGTCGATGAGCTTGGGCAATCCTTTCGGGTCGTCGCAGGCCACGTAGAGCCCACCTGCGTCGTTGTAGTAGGCCATGAGCTGTGTCCTGGCCCACCGGCCCGGGTAATTGTTGAAGCGCCAGACTTCAGCAGCATCACGCTGATCCACTGACATCGAGGGCGCCACCGGGCCCGCCAGCGCCCCATCTGCGGTCGACCAAAGAATATGGCTGTAGTCTCTATCCGTGGGGTTGTCGAAGGGCACTTGGATGACGGGAAACTGAATGTGCCCGATCCAGGAGGCCGTCCGGTTATTCACTTCCAGGCTCCAATAGGTAAGTGTCTCCCCGGCGGGGCAGCGGATGGTGACGCGCGCATCGACGGGCAACTGGCCAATCTCCTTATACTCGATGGTGATTGTCTGCCCGTCCCGATTCCCGCTTTTGCTGACACTTACCTCCTTCGCTTCTGAGGAGGTAACTGTCTTGAACTCGGAGTGGTCGTTTAAGAACTCGATCTTGAAGAGTGGCAGGCGGGCGTGGCCCGGAATGAGTAGTTCGCGGTCCACGCCATAAGTCGATCGGAAAGACGCGATGGCTCCCTTCTCCGAATCGATCAGCAGCCGGTATCCCCGGTTGATCACGATCAGCGGCGGCTTTGCCGGAGTCGCGCCTTGAGCCACAGACCTTGCTGCGGCTGCGCCGATGAGCAGAATCACGCTTACCGAACTTCGCCAGCACTTGGAAATAAGAGATTGCCGGAGTTTCATTAGTCGCTCCCCGCCGGTATGTCTGTAGGGGGACGGCTTGCCGTCCCCCTGTGCGTTTAATATCCTTCACCGAACAGGGTAGGGCAAGCCCTACCCCTACAATCGTCCCTGCGTGTTTATACGAACAGGGTAGGGCAAGCCCTACCCCTACGAATTATGATCAAGCACGCCCAGTCCCGCCGCCGATGACCCTCAGTTCGAGCCCCGTAAGCCAGGCGACTTTTTCTAATTTTCCCAGGATGTGACCGATCCCCAGAGCACAATGGTGCGTCGGCCCCTCGCTGCACCAGGCGTTGATGAAAGGCGCGGGCTCCAGCCCGAATCGCAGCCGGCTATTGGTGTTGCCGATTTTCAGCCGCTCCCCGACCAGCGATTCACCTTCAGCCGCCAGGAATTTAAGACGCCCATCGTGGGTTTGTGTGAGGGCGAGGATGGTGATGGGGCCTTTGCGGACGCTGGCTTCCACACTGACGCCATGACCGCTCTTGCCGTGGTATAACCCCAGCCCTCGCAAAACCGGCCGGCCCTCTGCAATGCCCAGGTGGAAGGGGCCGTCGTGGCCCATGAGAATAAAGCGCTCGCGAAAATCCATGGCGTAAAGTTCGGTGTAGCTGCCTCCCGCACCCAGCAGGTCCATGATCTTCATGGCCTGGCAATTTTTCAAATCGGCTTCTCCCGAGCACGGAATTCCGCGCGCCGTCAACAAGGAACACCCCAGGATCAGGCTGGCCCCGAGCCGTTCGTAAAGGTTCCCTGCCACGCCGTGGTAGTAGTAAGCCAGACCATCCAGGTTGAAATCCTCCACCAGGCGATCGAGACCCACAGCCACCCGGCAGGCCCAGTCCGTCTCGTCCGGCGCCGGCTTCTTGGCCAAGGGGTCGGAAGGGCTGTCCTCGCTGATCTCAAAGATAGCGCGCGTTTCCTCCGCCTTGTGTTGCACCTCCGCTTCCGTCACCGCGCTCACGCGCGCCTCGAGATCGCACATTTCCAGGACTTCGACGTGTGTTCCGAGTTGAGCGTGGTGCTGGGTGAAATCACTGTACATGTCCAGCATGCCGGGATAGGGGTGTCCAAGGAATCCAATGCGAGCTTTACGGAGATTGTGAACCACCTTGCCGGCTTCACACCATTCCTGGATTTCCGCCCAGGCCAATTCACTGGGCTCGCGCACATCCGGCTCCGGTTCCAACATGCCGGTCACCTGCCGGAAGGGAATCGCGGAGCGGGCAAAGGCGCAGGAAATCTCCGGCACGCAGCAGGCGGAACAGTTGGCCAGCCATTCGCCGGTGTCGGTGTGGGGATAATCCAAGGCGGCCCGCGGCTGGAGATTCAGGACCACCACCGGAGCTTTCGACTGCTGGACGACAGGCAGAACCTGGGACGAGGTCGCGTAGGTTCCCACGTAACAGAAGACCAGATCCACGCCGGCACATAGAAAAGCCTGGGCAGCGGCTTGGGCTTTGGGCGCATCATCCACGAGCCCGCTACCGATCACGGTCGCCCACTCGCCTATGCGTTGTTCCACCTTCCCCTGGTACCCCTCCAAGCGCTCTTTGAGCCCGCGGAACTGCGGCCAGTATGCCGCCAGCCCGATTCCGAATACTCCCACTTTTGCCTTTTCTTTTTGTCTCATCACCACCGCCATTCCTTGCAAAGATCATCACAATTTGGAAGTGTTCCACACCGGTCCTTTGTTTTCAATAACATTCAAGCTTCGATCCGTCAAAAAAACGAGTCCCTTCTCAAGGTTGTAGGCTTTCTTGAGTTCCAGGACAAATTGAGCGAGTTATGCCGGGGTGCGCCGGAAGCGGGCAGGCCCTCGCCCCCAGTCCCCAGACCCCGGGCCCTGTTTTTCATTCCCCACCTCCCACATACCACCTACTACCTCCCTCCTTTGTTTTCACCAACATTCAAGCTTCGTTCCTTCATTTTTTGAAATTGCTGCTGTGCCGTCCCGGCAAAGTCTGTACAACAACCACCCCCTACCCCTCCTTACCAAGGAGGGGAGCCAGCCCAGCAACTCCCCTCCTCTCTGAGGAGGGGGCCACGGGGTGGTGAGCCCGCGTGGCCTCGAGTTTGTCAACTGGGACACCACACTGCGCTCCCTCAGTTGCCGGAGCCCTGGACGGAATGTCCATTCCGAGAATCCTGTTGATGTCCTCCATTCCCGCGTCATCGCTCTGATCCATAGGCGAGGGTGGGAGGTCGGTAAAGTCCTTCCGCAGCCTCAGCAGTATCCTCACTTTGCGATCAATGGAGCGGTCCAGCGCCGCTTCCTGGCGCAGCAGCATGCTCCACGTCTCCCCCTCCGGCGCAAGGCAGGCCTCCCGTTCTATCGCCACCCTCTCCTCATTCGCCTTTTCCGCGTAGGCGAATTCTTCCCGCACGCTGGCGATTTCCTCCTCCAGCAATCGCAGAAGTTCCTGGTATTCCGGCTCGCCCGGCGGCTGGTAGCCTGATTCGCGCAGCCACTCCGCGTATTCCTTGTTCTTTCGTTCGTCGGGGACGAACAGAGGGTCACCGAAACGGTGCAGCAGATTGAACATCAGCCCCTGTCGCCACCCCATCATCCCTCGGTAAAGAGGTTCCAGTACCGCGTACTGGCGTTGCCGGAAGGTGCGCTGCTTCACCTCCTCCTGTAAGAGTTCAAGATAAGAAAGCATTTTTCTCAGCGTCACGCCTCGGTCTGTGGACTCCGACAGGTCGACATTAAACATCTCGTGCTGGGAGGCGTCGAAGGTGACGCGGGCCATCTCCTGCTGGCGGCGGTGTTGCCAGTCGTCGATGCCCTGCAAGGCGCGCCGCTTCAGGCCCGCTTGCGCCCGCTCCAGCCTTTCGCGGCGGGAGTAGAGCCAGGCTAAGTCGTCCACCTGCTTCTCCCAGAGCGCGTCTCCGGGGCCGAAGGCGGTCATGAGTTCCTGCTTCGAGTTTTCGAATTCCTGCGGGTCTTCGCCCAAGGCCAGCATGACTTGGTGGTGATTTTCGGGCGCGGCGTAGTGGCCTTGTTTCAAGGCATTCAATTTGGAGTTCTGCTTTCCGGCCGGGGTGCGGGGTCCGGTGGAGCGCCGGGCGTTCGTCCGTTTTGCGGCGAGCAGTTCGGGTGAAAGTCGTGGTGATTTTCGTAGGGACATACTTCCTCCTGTGCGGGTAGTCGGATTGCCGAGGAAAGAACTTCCTCGGGGATTGAGGTTCTCACAACGATAGGCTACCACAGGGGCGGGGGTTTGTCAAGAGACAAGATGTCCATCCGTCAACTGACGGACCTAGCCCAGCAGGAATCGGATTGAGTCATTGGTTCATTGAGTCATTGAGTCATTGAAGAGCGGCTGATGGCTTGGTGTTTCAATGAGTCAATGGGTCAATGATTCAATGGAGCAATGGATCAATCGCATGATTCAGAGAGCTAATAGCTCATTGTCAAGGGAGCGTTGCGGCGAAATCCGCCACTGGACATCGGCCGGATTCAGGAGGTGGGAATCTCTTTCGCGAGGTTCACCTGGGTGTTGCTACCCGTTGAGGCTCGGCTCCCGGCGGGCCGAATGCCAGTCTGAGATCTTCTTAGCCTCTTCGACCGGAGTCACCCGGCCGGAGTCGGCGTCGGCGATACCCTCATCGATGGCGGCCGACATTTTCGCCTCGTCATCAGGGTTGGTGGAAGCTTGCGGTTCAAACGTGTTCGCCATGCCAATAACACAACCTGAAAAGGCGGTGGTTTGCAAGCGATCTTCGGAATGGGCAGTGGTGCCATTTGGAGTAGTATCCCTTACGAGACGCCGCTCATTCCTGCGAAAGCTGGAGTCGAGTCCCTATGCAGTTCATTGCCTCGCCTTTGGTTGCCGCCACTGAGTCGCGCTTTGCAAATGCATGATAGACTCAACCTCGTGTTTTATCCCGAATTCACCTGGGAGGACGAAATCCCGTTTTGGAGGGGGAGGTAGGGGCGACTCCGTCGGCTGACGGATGGTCGCCCTGGTAGGAAGGCGAAGAGGGCACCCACAAGGGGTGCCCCTACAAATTCATTTTGGAGGGAGTGCCATGAGAATTGGTAGAGCTATTCGACCACTCGCTTTGTTTTCGATTTGTCTGATGATTTTCCTCACTGCCTGTGCACGAAAAGAAACCGTGTCAAAGCCCGCGCCGGCAGAAAAGGCGAAGGTCACCGTCAACTGGGACAAGGTGGTGACCGTCTCCAAGACCACGCCCACGCTTCAAGTTGTCGTGAACCCTCCCTTGCGGCGGGGTTCGCAGATTCACGACCGGGTCTTTCAAGCCCTGCACGAGCTTGGCGCAGACTATGTGCGCTACGTGCCCTGGCTGCCTTACCCCAAGCTGGGGGTGGCCGAACTCGAGCCGCCGGCGGACGGGAAGACTTCCTGGGACTTTTCCGTGATTGACCCCATGATGGAAGACTTGATGAATGCCCAAACCGGGCACTCGGTGATCATCAATTTCAGCACAATCCCCCAGTGGATGTTCAAGACGGAGAAGCCGGTGCCTTATCCCGCCGATCCGGACCAAGTAACCTGGGACTACGAGAAAGGAACAGAGTTTCGCGATGCGAGCTTGAAAGAAGTGGGGGACTACTACGCACGGCTGGTGAGTTGGTACACGAAAGGCGGATTCACGGACGAATATGGCAAGCGGCACGAGTCCGGGCACCACTACAAGATTGACTACTGGGAGGTCCTCAACGAGATTAATGGCGAACATCAGATGACCCCTCAAACTTACACGCGCGTCTATGACGCCATCGTTGAAGCTGTCCATCGAGCCGACCCGCAGATAAAGTTCGTGGGTTTGGCGCTGGGCGGCACCTCCAAGGACTACTTTGAGTACTTCCTGAATCACAAGAATCACAAAGCCGAGATTCCCATCTACATGATCTCCTACCATTTTTATGCCGTGCCGTCGCCGGATGAGACCGAGGAAATCATGCAATACACCTATTGGGAGCAGGCCGACCATTTCCTGGAAGTGGTCGAATACATCCAGAACATTCGCGCCCGGCTGTCGCCCGAAACGCAGACGGACACGGACGAGCTTGGCTCGATTTCCGCCGATGACCTCGAGCAGGACAAGCCCGGCCACGTGGTCAAGCCGATTCCAAACTCTTACTGGAATCTCTGTGGAGGTCTATATGCCTACCTTTACGCTGAGCTGGCCAAGCGGGGTATCGAGGTTGCCGGTGAATCCCAACTTGTGGGCTACCCCACTCAGTTCCCCAGCGTTTCGATGGTGGATTGGAACACTGGCCAGCCTAACGCGCGGTTCTGGGTGTTGAAACTGTTAGTCGACAACTTCGGGCCCGGCGATAAACTCGTCGGCACTGATCTGGACACTCCCTACGTGTATGGACAGGCCTTTGTCACGCGGCAAGGCCAGCGGAAGCTGCTCCTGGTCAACAAGCGAGACCGCGCCTTCGAAGTTTCCATTCCCGAATCGCAAGGCTCAGAAGTGTCGTACGTGGATCAATCAACCAGTTTCCAGCCGCCCGCTTCGGCCCATTTGGATGAAAGCAAGTTAACCTTGAACGGCCTTGAGGTTGCGGTGGTGAACCTGTCAAAGTGACTAGGGGGCTGATAGGCGAACGTACGGGCGACCCTTGTGGTCGACCAAGAAAGAAGGAGGGCACCCACAAGGGGTGCCCCTACAAATTCATTTTGGAGGAAGTGCCATGAGAATTGGCAGATCTGTTCGAGCACTCGCTTTGTTCTCTATTTCGCTCATTATTTTCCTCACTGCCTGTGCACGAAAAGAAACCGTGCCAAAGCCCGCGCCGGCAGAAAAGGCGAAGGTCACCGTCAACTGGGACAAGGTGGTGACCGTCTCCAAAACGACGCCAACACTTCAAGTTGTCGTCAACCCTCCCTTGCGCCGGGGCACTAAGATTCACGATCAGGTCTTCCGAGCTTTGCGCGAGCTGGGGGCCGACTATGTTCGTTACGTGCCTTGGCTGCCTTACCCCAAGCTGGGGGTGGCCGAACTCGAGCCGCCGGCGGACGGGAAGACTTCCTGGGACTTCTCTCTGATCGACCCCATGATGGAAGACTTGATGAATGCCACGGCCGGACACTCTGTGATTATCAACTTCAGCACAATCCCCCAGTGGATGTTCAAGACGGAGAAGCCGGTACCTTATCCCGCCGACCCGGACCAAGTGACCTGGGACTACGAGAAAGGAACAGAGTTTCGCGATGCGAGCTTGAAAGAAGTTGGGGACTACTACGCACGGCTGGTGAGTTGGTACACGAAAAGCGGATTCACGGACGAATATGGCAAGCGGCACGAGTCCGGGCATCATTACAAAATCGATTACTGGGAGGTGTTGAACGAGGTCGATTTTGAGCATCAGATGTCGCCTGAAACATATACCCGGGTCTACGACGCTATAGTGAGTTCAATTCGCCGCGTGGAACCGCAAATGAAGTTTGTGGGCGTGGCTCTGGCAGGGACCTCTCCCAACCTATTCCTTGAGGAGAATGTACCGGGATACTTCGAATATTTCCTTAACCCGAAGAACCACAAGCCTGGGATCCCGGTGGATATGATTTCCTACCACTTCTATGCCGGCCCTACGGCTGACCAGAGTCCCGAGGTGCAGCAGTACACGGTTTTCGATCAAGCCGCCGGCTTCCTCAATTCCGTCCGCTATTTAGAGTCAATTCGGCAGCGCCTGTCCCCGAAGACACAAACCGACCTCGACGAGCTGGGATGCATTCCGGCTGACGATAATGCGGTGCCTCGTAAACCGATCCCCGACTCCTACTGGAACCTCTGCGGGGGGGTTTATGGCTACCTGTATGGGGAGCTGTCACGCTTCGGGATTGACGTGGCGGGTGAATCTCAAATGGTGGGTTACCCGTCGCAGTTTCCCGGCGTATCCATGGTGGATTGGAACACAGGGCAACCCAACGCCCGTTACTGGGTGCTGAAGCTGCTCCATGACAACTTCGGCCCCGGAGACAAGCTGGTAGACACCACTTCTGCAATTCCCCACATCTACGCCCAGGGCTTTGTGAATCGCGACGGCAAGCGGAAGCTGTTGCTGGTCAACGAGCGAGACCGGAATTTTGATTTGTCGATCGCGGGGAGCAACGGGGCGGAGGTGGTGTATGTCGATCAAACAACAGGCTTCCAACCGCCGGGAACGGCTCACCTGAATGCCGACCAGATGACGTTGCGCGGGCTGGCCGTCGCGGTGGTGACGCTTCCCAAGTAAATCATCACCGCAGCCTTACCACCTAACAGGCAGGGGACGGCAAGCCGTCCCCCTACACTAGCCAGACGTAGGGGTAGGGCTTGCCCTACCCAGCTTGCCTCACGCAAGTGAACATATGTTGTAGGGCCGCACGGCGTTCGGCCCTGGGGGAAGTGCTGCTCGCCCCTACAAGGGGAGCGGGTTGATCTTCCTACATTCCGTAAAGCGTCTCCGTATTCACGGGCAGGCCGAGCAGCTTCAGGTAGGTGAACAGTTGCATCTTGTGATTGGTGAAGTGTTCGAGGAAGGAGACAGCCATGCGCTCCACCTTGGCCGTCATGCCCCACGGGACGGTGACGACTTTGTTGGTGAAGTCCTGCTCGCTTACGCCATCCAGGACTTGGCGCAGAACCTTCTTGTCCTTTTCGAGCTTGTCCAGGGCCTCCCGGGGACTACAGGAAGGAAGGTTCTCGAGCTTCATGCCCTCTCCCATTTCTTCCATGGACGGCCACTTGCCGCTGAGCAGCATGTCAAATCCGCCGCCAAAGCCATCGCTCATGTGGCAAAGCACCTGGCCAATACTCATGAACGTGGGACCGGGTCTCCAGTTCAGTTTGTCCGCTGGGACCATGCCGATCAGCTTTTCGGCCGGCCCGTAGTTTTCCATCACAACTTCGTAATACTCGTTCTTGGTCATAAATCCTCCTCTCGCTTTTCCTCGCGCTTTGCCTGTTTCTGCACCGGCGCCCTGTTGCCGTCGATGGCACAGGTGAGCGCAGGGTTTTCACGCCTCTGCCGGTCTTTCTGTACAGCCCCACCCCAGAAGAGTTTACCTCACAAATTGTTACAAGGAAATTACGAATGAGCGAATCAGTGTTATCGCGCGCCCGCTGGCGGCCAAAGGAAAGTGCAAGCGCTTCCTAGCTGTCATTCCGAGCGAAGCGAGGAATCTCGCTCTGGTTCGGGGTCACCAAAGATCGGAGCGAGATTCCTCGCTTCGCTCGGAATGACGCCGCTCGGGGGACTTGCGCTTCATCTTCGATACCAACGTCATCGTCAGCGCACTCCTCCTGGAAGAGTCGACGTCCCGCCGGGCATTCAAGCTTTCCTCAACTTCCGCAACGGCACCTGAATCAAGATGTAGGCGATGATTGCAAACGCCGCAAGGGAAATCCATCCGCCCCAGTTGGCCAGGAAGGGCAACTCCTCGAGGCCGGTGATGACCTTGGTGATGGAGGAGACGCCGGTGAGGAACAGCGCGGCGAGCAGAATGCCCGTGATGGCCTCGCCGGCGATAAATCCGGAAGCCAGGAGCGTTCCCCGCTCATCGACTTTAGCCTTTTCTTCCGCTGACAATTTCTTGCGCGCCGACCACGTGTCAGCGGCCCATTTCAAGGCGCCACCCACGAATATGGCCGCGCTGGTTTCGAGGGGCAGGTACATGCCCACGGCGATGAGCATCGGCGAAGGCGCGCCAATCATCACCAGCGCCAGGCCGAAGAAGCATCCCATCAGGAGCAACCCCCAAGCCATTTGTCCACCCACGATACCCTGAGCGAGCTGGGCCATGAGGCCGGCTTGTGGCGCGGGCAGCAACTTGCCGCCGATGCCACCCGTGGCGAGGTTCGCTTCGTGCAGGGCGATGATAGGCAGCAGCAGGAAAAAGGAAACGGCGGTGACGCTCAGCACCTCGACGATTTCCATCTTCCAGGGCGTCCCGCCGAGCAGATATCCAGCCTTAAGATCTTGAATCAGGCTGCCGGAAACGCAGCACGCGCAGCAAACCACCGAGGCCACACCCAGCACGGCGGCGACTCCGCCCAGGCCCTTCACTCCGATGGCCACCATCATCAAAGCGGCGACAACCAGCGCGGCCAGGGTCAGACCGCTGACCGGCTGATTCGAGGAGCCCACCAACCCCACCAGGTAACCGCCCACCGCGGCAAGGAAGAAACCGGTGAGGGTCATCACAATCGCCGCCGTGACGGCTGCGCTCCAGCTCTGCGCGAAGTATTTGTAGATGACCGTAATCGGAATGACGAGGCCGGCGATGGCGATGAGGATCCACTTGATGGGGATGTCGATATCGAGGCGCGTGCGCCGGGCGGCGTGTTCACCGGTCACTGCGGAAGCATGAAAGGCCCCGCGGATCGAGGTGAGAATCGACTCTCGCATGCTATAGAGCGTGTAAACCGCCCCCACCAGCATGGCCCCCACGGCGATGGGACGAACCACGTTGTACCAGACGGTATAGCTCGCCAGGTCCCAGGGGGCCGAGCCTCCGGTGGTCGCCCCGATGCGGCGTGGCAGGTCGGGATCGATGAATAGAACCAGCGGAATCAGCACCAGCCAGGCGATGACGCCCCCGGAGAAATTGATCGCCGACAAGCGCGGTCCGATGATGTATCCAATGCCGATGAGCGCCGGGGAAGCGGACGGAGTGGAGTAGGCAATGCCGCCGGTGTAATCCACGCGGCCCAGGAGTTCTTTCTGATATCCGAAATAGCTGACCACCGATTTGGGGAAATTCCAGAAACCACTGACCGAATCCCGAAAAACCTGGAAGCCTTTGTCGTCCTTGAGTAACTGGAGGAGGGCGCCCAATCCCATGGCCCCGAAAATGTATTTCGGAGCATCGGTGGCGCCCTGCTGGCCGGCTTTCACGATCTCGGCGCTGGCCGTGCTTTCAGGAAAGGGCAGGTCAGGTGAATCAACGCAGAGTGGGCGGCGCAAGACGATGATGAAGAATACTCCCAGTAATCCGCCCGCAAAGAGAATGAACGTGCCGGTCCAGTAATGACCGCGCAAGTCAGTCCAGAGCCGCTGCCCACCCACGTTGACCATCATGAAAGCAGGGATGGTGAAAATCGCCCCGGCCACCAGCGCTTCTCCCACCGAAGCGGCGGTGCGCGTCAGGTTCTGCTCCAGCACCCCGCCGCGGAAGAAGGGCAAACGAAACAGCGCGATGGCAATCACCGCGGCAGGAATCGTCGCGGCTACCGTCTGGCCGGCCTTCATGCCCAGGTAGGCGTTGGCCGCGCCGAAAATGGCGGCCATGATGATACCGGCCACAACGGCTTTGATTGTGAACTCTGGCTCTTTGGAATCGGCGGGAACGAAGGGTTTGAATTCGGGCATGTGGGGACCGTCCAGGGTCGAAGGTTAAGCGAGTCAAAGAGTCTAAGAGTTAAAGAGTCGAAAAGTTGAAAAGTCGAAAAGTTGGAGCAGTACCCTTCGACTCTTCAACTTTTCGACTCTTTAACTCGTCTTCTCACTCTTAAAGGGTTTCTTCTCAACCTTCACTCGCAAATAGTGCAGCATTACGGCAATCTCTTTTATCTCTTCCAGGAGCGGGGCCACCAATGCCGGCGTCAGGTAATCAAGATCCCGAGACAGCATAATGAGGTACTCCGCCTCGACGAGAGACCCCTCAGCGATATTCAGAAAGCGGGCAAAATCTTGGTTCCCTTCTCGTTTTGACCCTTCTGCGATGTTTGTGGGAACTGAGACAGCGGCTCGGCGAAGTTGAGTGACCAGCCCATACTTCTCGTCGGCGGGCAGCGCCTTGGTCAGCCGATAAATGCGCAAAGCCAGCGCGTGGCTCCGCTGCCAAACCTTCAAGTCAGTGAACCGTTGCATTTCGCCGCCTTAGGATGGGGACAGAAGTTGAAAAGTTGAGAAGTCCAAAAGTTGAAAAGTCCCACCACATACCAAGAGTTTCTGCACCCTTTCGACTCCGCGGGTTCTTAACTCTTCAACTTCTCAACTCTTCAACTTTTCAACTCTTCAACTTTTCAACTCTTCAACTTTTCAACCCTTCAACTTTTCAACCCTTCAACTTTTCAACCCTTCGACTCTGTAGCTGCCCTTCCTCAAAGAAGTCAAAGAGTCGAAAAGTCAAAGACTCTGCCACCAGTTCTTCGCCCCTTCAACTCTCTGAGCGTTCTAACTCTTCAACTCTTCAACTTTTCAACTCTTCGACCCTTTAACTGCCCTTCCTCACTGGCCAAGCAACTCGAGGTACCTCCCCACCGCATCAATCCCGCGATAGAAATTGGGCAGGTAGAACTTCTCATTGGGCGCGTGCAGGTTGTCGTCGGGCAAACCGAAGCCCATCATCACGCTGGGTATTTTCAGATTTTTCTGGAAAACACCCACGATGGGGATGGAGCCACCCGAGCGGATGTAGACCGTCTTGTTCTTGAAGACCTGTTCCATGGCCTCGGCCCCGGCAGCGATCCAACGGCTCTCCGTGCTCACCACGGAAGCGGGAGCCGAGCTGATTACCCGGACCGATGTCTTGATGCCCTTGGGCGTGATCTTTTTCACGTAGGCAGTGTATTGCCGGATCACTTCTTTGGGATCCATGTCCGGAACCAGTCGCATGCTGATTTTGGCCACACCATAAGCCGGAATAACCGTCTTGGCGCCTTCGCCCGTAAAGCCACCGCGGAAGCCGTGGACTTCAAGCGTCGGCCTGGCCCAAACGCGCTCGAGCACCGAGTAGCCTTTCTCTCCGGTCAAGGCGCTTGCGCCGACTTCTTTTTGCAGGAACTCCTTCTCTTTGAAGGGAAGGTGCTTCCATGCCGCCAGTTCCTTGGCGCTCGGTTTTTTCACGCGCTGGTAAAAGCCCGGAATTCGGATCTTTCCATCCGGCCCCTTGAGTTTGTTGACCATCTCCGCCAAGGCCTGGAACGGGTTAGGAGCAGCTCCGCCATACGACCCGGAATGCAGGTCGTGGGCGGCGCCCCGCGCTTCCAGTTCGGTGTAAACAAGGCCGCGCAGGCCGGTGGTGATGGTGGGCAGTTCCGGCGCGAACATTTCCGTGTCGCAGACCAGCGCCGCGTCAGCCTTCAGCCGCTCGGGATGGGCCGGCACGTATTCCTCGATGTGCTCGCCGCCCACTTCCTCTTCGCCCTCGAGCAGGAACTTGATGTTGATCGGAAGCTTGCCTTCGGTCTTCAGGAATCCTTCCACCGCTTTGACGAGAAGATAAGTCTGCCCTTTGTCATCCACGGCGCCGCGGGCATAGAGGTTGTCATTACGAATGGCGGGTTCGAACGGCGGTGACACCCATTCCTCAAGGGGATCGGGTGGTTGCACGTCGTAGTGCCCGTAAAGCAACAACGTCGGCCTGCCGGGGGCCTCCAACCATTCCGCATAAAGAAGCGGATGCTGGTTCTCCTTGCCTTCGATGATTTCGACGTTCTTCATGCCCATTTCCCGAAGCTCGTTGGCCAGAAACTCGACAGCACGCCGGATGTCCGGCTTGTTTTCGGGAAGAGTGCTGATGCTGGGAATCTTCAACAGGCTCGTTAGCCCTTGCAGAAACCGGTCACGATTCTCGTGATAATACTCAAATATAGTGGTTGACATGATTCATACCCCCATTGTCAGATCTTGGATCGTTCGAGGAACCAGAAACTCCTCTGGGAAGGCAGAAGACCGACCCAGAGCAGCAAGTAGGGCAGTCTACATCGCCCTCCCGTGTCCGGTCAATTCTCGTCGGCCTCGAAGAGTCGAGGAGTCGAGAAGTCCAAGAGTTGAACAGTTGAAGAGTCGAAAATTGAAGGGTTGACTTTTCGACTTTCCTACGCTTCGACTCCTCGACTTCTTGACTCCTCAACTGTTTAGGCACGCTGCTCATAGCGGTTGCGGACCACAATCCCATAATGAATGCCGGAGGCAACGGTAAGGGCGGCCGCAAGGTAGACACAGACTTGAACCAAGCCCCGCGGCACGAAGGGTACATGGGCCTGGAAGCTCACCGCGGCAAACACGGTCAACACCTGGGCGACCGTCGATGCCTTTCCCAAAATAGTCGGTCGAAAAGGTCGATACCCGGCAACCAGGCTGATGACCAACGCCGTAATGATGATGCCTAGGTCGCGGCCGATCACCAGAATCGTCAGCCACCAGGGCAGAGCATCCCGAAAGGCCAGGGTGAGGCAAGCTGTGGTCATCAGGAGTTTATCCGCGATCGGGTCGAGCGCCACGCCCAGCGGAGTCTCCTGCTTCAGCAGGCGCGCCACAACCCCGTCGATAACATCCGAGAGTGCAGCGGCGGTGAGCACCGCCAGGGCGCCGCGGTATTCTTGAGCAACGACCAGTATGGCGAAGAACGGAATAAAGGCCAGCCGCAGGATGGTGATTTGGTTGGCGGGCGTCAAGATACGGGAAGTCATGGTTTCGGGATAATCTTATTCAGGTTTTCAATCTTCCTTGCACAGCCGGGCTGCGCAACTCCCGCAGCGCGTCCGAGGCAATCCAGCGCGCGCTGGGTGAATCCAATCCATGGATATCCTGCGCGGTCTTGATCGCCGCCTGGTTAAGCCGTTGGCTTCGCTTGCCGATTTGGCGGAGCGCCCAGTTTACGGCCTTTCTTACGTAGTTCCGCTGGTCACCCGCCTGCCTCTTGATGAGCGGCAGGAAACGAAGGAACATTCGGTCGTTGGCCGCCTTATCACCCACGGCCAGGCATGCCATCAGCGCGAACGCCGCCCTTTTCACGAACTCCTCTTGCCGCTCGCTCCACTCCGGACATTTCTTGTAAGCGAAAGGCGTATACCGGAAAAGGTTCAGGCAAGTCCCATCGCACACTGCCCAGGAATCGAAATCCTTGGCCCAATCTTCCACCTGTCGTTCCGTCACCTTTTCCTTCTCGTCAATCAAACCGGCGAGAGCCCGTGCTTCGAGAATCCCCGTGGACCACAACCGCAGGGCCAAATCATGGTCTTTACCTATCTCTCGGGCAAACTTCTTCAATGCCGGAGTGGACCAGCCATAGGCCTTGGCCGCAGTGATTCCGAACCTCGCCATGCCGCGAACCGCCGCCGGGTTAGTTTTCGACTTGAGCCTTTTCAGCACGTGGTTGAAGGTCATAAAACAATTGTTATCCGCAGCATGCGCATCGGAAACAGCGTGAGAATCCTAGACAGGCGCTGGCCCTGACTGTTGACTGTCCCGCCGCGGCGGGTCGGCTGTCAACTGCTTTATCAGATCTGTGGCGTCTCGATCCCGAGGTATTCCTGGATGCTCAATCCGACCAAGCTATGGAATCGTTCAGAAAGCGAGGGAATCGAGCCGGAGGATTCATCAAGCGCGACACGCTCCACACGGTGCATGGGATAGAAAACCTGGCTCATTCCCACGGTGCATTCCTCCCGGCCGACGATCTGGCGGACGAAATCATCGAAGGAATTGAGTTCGATCCCGCGCACCGCCACACCTTTGATATCGAGTTGGAGCAGTTGGCCCCAGATTTTTTCCTTTGGGGAAGCCAGGCTTACGATGACAATATTATTGATTTCCATGCTGTACCTTGGCGTCGTTTGAGGGATAGGCAACGGTCTGGCTTCGTAGTGATGTCTTGCCCAGTCCCGATACCCGGGCAGTCAACCCAAGCTGAAGAATACGCCGCTCGAAATGATAAAGCCAGCCAAACATTGCTGAAACCTAGTGCCCGTACCGCAACTCTCCCGCCTCAACCCTCACTGGAAGGTAATTCTGCTTGGGCGGAAGTGGGCATGTCGCAAAGGGAGTGAACGCGCAGGGAGGGTTCACCGCCTTGTTGAAGTCGAGAATCACCTCGCCGTTCTTCGCCTTTTCAGTAAAAAGGAATCGGCCAGGAGGATAAGTTTCCTTGCCGGAAGTCAGGTCTTTGAAGATGAAGAACAAGCCCTCGCCTTCGTCCAGGGGATCCAGTCGGCAGGAGTGGCCATCGAGCGTGAACTCGACGTAACCGGGGCTGGCCTCCTCCTCGGTGTCTCCCAGAATATTTGGTATGGAGAGCCTCTTGGGCGGATTGTAAGGCACGAAGCTGGCCGTAATGCGAAAGCGCTGGTTCACGGGGAAATACTTCAATCCGGTAAATGACTTCCTGGCTTCGCGGTTTTTGTCCTTCAGGCGGATGCCGAAGCGACTGCCGCGCTTGATAACGAACATCGTCAAATCGTTAACTCGCAGCACATCGGGCTCTCCCGAAGCGTCAGGCTTCAGAATCACCGAGTCCGTTGGCTTGCCGTTCACCGTCACCTGAACACCCGGCGCAGACTGAAAGGTCGTTTGGCCGTTTTGGAAATCGAAAACCCCCACCCTGCCAGGGCCGGAACCCTTGGGCAAGACAATGTTGCTGGAAGGGTCGGCGCCTACCGTGTTTTTGCCCTCCTTAAGCCAGAACAGGCCGGCGACTGCAAGCCATCCGTCATCGGCCTTCAGAGCCGCCTCTCGATGTTGCCGCCATTGTTCGATCTCGGCCTGATAAGAAGATTCACTCGAGGGTATGAGCAAGAGCAAAAGAGGGAAGATCAGTAACTTCGAAAAGGTCATCACGCAGTGCTCCTTGATGTGGTGCGGTCTCTAAATACCAATTGACGAATCGGACGCGGCCATGAGGACCCCCTGAAATTACTCCACCCCATGAATTCCGTCTCCTACCCTCTAGCTCAGCGTGTAAAACGCCCTCATGTTCCCAATGCGCGGATAAAGCGTGTAGCGTTTGATTTCGAGGATCTGTTTGAGGTGTCCCAGGTCGTGGAAGGCCCACTCCGTCACTAATTCTTCCACGGAGATCACACCGACTTTTCGATGTATCCCTCTGCGCTTCAGTTGGGCGGGCCTGAGTTTTTTGAGCCACTTCAGATTCGCTTGACGCTGCCGGGATAAGCTGGCCAGACTTCTCAGAGGATTCTTACGATTGTACTTCATATCCTCCGCCCGCTTCTCCTGGTCGATGGAAGGGAGGATGGGATTCTCCGTCTCAACCATCGCCGCCACACGCGCCCGCATTCCGATCTCTTCGATGTCATCCAAGTGCGCAAGAACTTCCTGGACCGACCACTTGTTTGCCGCAGGAGGTCTCTTCATTTCCTGCGCAGACATTGAGGCGATTTCTCGCTTCAGCCTTTCGGGCGTGGAAGCAAGAATGGCAATAACATCGCGAAGCATGTGCACCTCTGACATTCTGTTCGAAAGATTACATGCCGCTCCGCAGGGCGCGGCTGCAGATTTCAACCCGCTCCCCGGAGTTTTTCTCGCAGCTTCGAGGCTTGCTGGAACTCGCGCTCCAATTCGTGGTCGTTCAAGTGTCGCTTCATGAACTCAAGTTTTTCCACCAGAGCATCAAGCGCTTGCTGGATATTTTCGAGGTTCGTGAGGCAAATGTCGCGCCAAACGGAGTAAGGGCTTTCCGCCAGCCGCGTCACATCCCGGAAGCCAGAGGCCGCAAGTTCGACCGGGAATCGCGATTCGAGGCTCTCCTCTGCAATCAGGCTGGCCAGCGCGGAGGAAAGGAGCTGAGGAAGGTGGCTGAGGAAGGCAAGGGCGCGGTCATGACGGGCGGGATCCATGATATGAGGGCGCGCCCCAATAGCCCTGACCAGGGAGACGAAAGCCTGGATGCGAGTGTCCTCGAGATGACCCTCTTCAAGCGGCGTCAAAACATAGCGAGCGTTGGTGAAGAGCGCGGCGTCGGCATTCTCCACGCCAGCACGTTCTTTCCCGGCCAGGGGATGTCCTCCCAGGAACAACAGGTCACTGCCGAAAGTTTCCCGCGCGCGCTCGCAAATGAGCCGCTTGGTGCTGCCAACATCAGTCACCAGCGCTCTCGATGGGGCCACGTCCTTTAGCCGGGGAATACAATCCAGGATGGCGCCCACCGGCGCGGCGAGGATGATCAGGTCGGCCTCCCGGACGGCCTTGCCGAGGTCGTCCGTCCCTTCGTCCACGGCGTTCACCGCGAGTGCGCGTTCAATTGTCGAGGCGCGCCCGAAGCCGGTGCGGCGGACTGCCAAGCCGTACTTCCTGAGCGCCAGTCCCCAGGAGCCGCCAATCAGGCCCAAGCCGATGATCGAGACTTTGTCAAAAATCATAATAAATAGTAAATAGTGAATTGTGAATAGTAAATGGTGAATTATAAATTACACTGCTAGAGGATCGGATCCACTGAGAGAACAGGCGAAGTTAAACCGCTGACACTTTATAATTCAAGATTTGCTATCTGCCATTCACCATTTTGCCGGGGCACCTGAGAGAACAAGCAAAGTCAAACGGCTGAGACTATACAATTTACTATTTACTATTTACTATTTCCTATTCAGAATTTCCCCCAGCCCCTAGCACCTGCCGTTAAACCGTCCTCCCCACCGCCGGAGCAATCATGCGTAATTCCTTCATCAACTGTTCAAACTGCGCGGGATAAAGCGACTGGGCGCCGTCGCTCAAAGCTTTCTCAGGATCGTCGTGGACTTCGATCAACAACCCATCCGCGCCGGCTGCCACTGCCGCGCGCGCCATGGGCGGGACTTTATCGCGCCGACCGGTGCCGTGCGACGGATCGACAATAATCGGCAGGTGCGAGAGTTTCTTGATGACGGGAATGGCGGAGATGTCCAGGGTGTTTCGCGTGAAGGTCTCGAAGGTACGGATGCCCCGCTCGCAGAGGATGACGTCGTAATTCCCTCCCGTCATGATGTATTCGGCGGAAAGCAGAAGCTCTTCGAGGGTGGCGGAAATGCCGCGTTTCAGCAGCACAGGCTTGGAAACTTTCCCCACCTCCTTCAGCAAGTTATAGTTCTGCATGTTGCGCGCGCCCACCTGAAGCACGTCAACATAGTCCATCACCAGAGGGATTTGGGTATGGTCCATTACTTCCGAGACGACCAGCAGGTCGTGCGCATCGGCGGCGGCCCGCATCAGTTGCAGCCCTTTCCTCCCCAACCCCTGGAAACTGTAAGGCGAGGTCCGCGGCTTGAACGCGCCGCCGCGAAGCACGCGTACACCTTGCTGCGCCACCAAGGCGGCGATGGTTTCCATCTGTTGGGCACTCTCCACGCTGCACGGGCCGGCCATCACCACTACTTGCTCGCCCCCCACGGCCACGCCTTTCCCCAGTTGAATCACAGAGCCCTCAGGGCGGAAATGGCGGCTGGCCAGTTTGTAGGGCGCGGAGATGCGCACCACCTCCTCCACGCCTTCCAGGAGCTCGATGTCGCGGGTGTCAAAATCGACTAATGCCCCGACCGCGCCCAGAACCGTTTGCCGCGCTCCGGTGGAGCGGTGAATATCGAACCCCATCTCCATCAGCTTGTTGATGGCGCTCTGGATCTGCTCTTCCGTCGCGCCCTCTTGCATTACCACCACCATGGTCCGTTACTCCTTCTCCCGAAGCCCACCGCTATCCATGGCATGGCGCTCCAGCGACCGGGCTTCGTCGATGATGCGCTCGAAGAGGCGGCGGATGGCCGCATCATCCAGCGGCCCCGGATTGGATTTCACGACATTGCGCAATATCTCTATCTCGCGCTCCGGATGCCAGGCCGGCAGCTTCATCTTTTTCTTGATGTGACCTATCTCCACCGCGCACTGCGAGCGCTCATTCAGCAGCTTCAGGAGCTGTTGGTCGATCTCGTCAATCCGCTTGCGCCAGCCATCGAGATCGCTCATGCGGGCTTCTCCCCCGTTCCCTCTTTGAGCCAGCGGACAAACCGCTCAATCGCCCCCGCTCCTTCTCCAGCGTACCGCTCTTCGATGGCGTGTACTACCGCGCTGCCTACTACCGCCGCATCCGCAACCGACTGCACCGCGCGTACTTGGGCAGGATTGGAAATTCCGAAACCCACAGCCAAGGGCAGCAAAGTGTGCCGTCGAGCCCGTTCCACCAGCGGCCGGACGCCCGCGGAAATCTCACTACGCTCGCCCGTCACGCCGGTGCGGGAAACCAAATAAAGAAAACCCGTGGAAAGTTCCGAGACCCGCTCGAGCCGAGCGTCTGTCGAGGTGGGCGAGGCCAGGAAAACCGTATCCAGGTTTTGTGCGCGCAGGACGCTCACGTATGATGAGGCCTCTTCCGGGCTCAGGTCCACCGCCAGCGCCCCGTCCACACCGGCCTGCGCAGCATCCCGCGCAAATTTCTCCAGCCCGTACTGCAAGATGGGATTGTAGTAACTGAAGAGAATGATGGGCGCTCGCACGGATTCGCGCCAGCGTGGAAAGCGCTCGAGAATTCGCCGCAGCGTCGTCCCGGCTTGAAGCGCGCGCTCGGAAGCCCGCTGGATCACGGGCCCGTCGGCGAGCGGGTCCGAAAAGGGAACACCCAGCTCAATCACGTCTACACCCGCGCGGTCCAGGGCGGTGAGCAGCTCGCCGGTGGCCTCGAGCGTGGGGTCTCCTGCCGTCAGGTACACCACCAATCCTTTCGCCTGCTGCTCGCGCAGCTCGCGAAAGCGGGTCTCGATGCGATTTGTTGAAAGCGTAGGCATCAAATGCGGTGCCAAGTGACGAGCAGAAGTCAGGACTCAGAATACAGAAGCGCAGGCGCCGGGCTTCAGATTTCAGGGGGAAGCAGGCCCGAGGGGTGCGTATTCTGACTTCTGACTCCTGACTTCTGACTCCTCTTCATAATTTGGCGAACCTCGCTCTCCAGTGTAGCACGCTAGCAGGGCAGGCGATCACAGCACTCCCTGAGACTGAAAAATTCCCAGATCTTTGTCCCCTCGGCCCGAGAGATTTACCACGACAATTGCATCCCGGCGCATCTTGGGCGCACGCTTTATGACCTCCGCTATTGCATGAGCCGATTCCAGCGCCGGAATAATGCCTTCCTTGTGCGAAAGGAGCCGCGCGGCCTCGAGCGCTTCCTCGTCACTCACGCGCGTGTACTCGACGCGGCCCTGCCGGTAGAGTGCCGCGTGCTCCGGGCCGACGGCGGCGTAATCGAGGCCCGCAGAAACCGAGTGGGTGCCGGCAATCAGCCCGTCCAGAGTTTGCAGCAGGTAGGTGTAAGTGCCATGGAGCACTCCCGGGCTTCCACCGGAAAAACGGGCCGCGTGGTCGCCCAGTTTCGGGCCCCGCCCTCCGGCCTCGACGCCCACCATCTTCACCTCGCGGTCCGGAATGAACTCGTAGAATAAGCCGATGGAGTTGCTCCCTCCGCCCACGCAGGCGAAAAGCGCGTCCGGCAGTCTGCCGGTTTCCGCCAACATCTGGCCGCGCGCTTCCTGCCCGATCACCCGCTGAAACTCGCGCACCATGAGCGGGTAAGGATGCGGCCCCAGCACCGAACCCAGCAGGTAATGGGTGTCTTGGACGTTGGTCACCCAATCGCGCATGGCTTCGTTGATGGCATCCTTGAGCGTCTTGCTGCCGGAGGAAACTCCAATTACCTTGGCACCCAGCAAACGCATGCGGAAGACGTTGGGTGCCTGCCGCGCCATGTCCTCCTCGCCCATGTAGACGACGCATTCGAGGCCCAGAAGCGCCGCCACGCTGGCTGTGGCCACGCCGTGCTGACCCGCCCCTGTCTCCGCCACCAGCCGGGTCTTGCCCATTCGTTGCGCCAGCAATCCCTGTCCCAGGCAGTTGTTGATTTTGTGCGCGCCGGTGTGCAGCAGGTCTTCACGCTTCAGGTAAATCTGCGCTCCAGCCAGATGCTCGGTCAGGCGCTGGGCGTGAAAGAGCGGCGTTGGCCTTCCCGCGAAATGCTTCAAAAGGTGAGCAAGCTCGGTCTGGAACTTCGGATCGCCGCGCGCAGCCTGGTACGCCTGTTCGAGCTCCTCTACGGGGTGCATGAGCGTTTCCGGCACATAGCGCCCGCCGAATTCCCCGAAACGACCGTGCGCATCCGGCCATGGGTTGGGCTGTCCCTGTTCCAATTCCATCGATCACTCCTTGTCCGCCTCCGCCACAGCGGCAAAGAAAGCCCGCAGCTTCACGGCGTCCTTGATTCCCGGGGCCGACTCCACGCCGCTTGCGACATCGACGGCGAAAGGCCGAACGTCGCGAACAGCCCGGGCAACGTTCTCAGGCGTCAGCCCGCCGGCCAGAATGATCGGCCCATATTGCTTTGCTTCCCGCGCCACGCTCCAGTCGAATGTTCTTCCCGTGCCGCCGAGCCGGTCTGGATCAAAGGCATCGAGCAAGTAAGCGCTTGGTTTGATTTTGGGGAGCTCCTCCGGTTTGAAACCTTCCCCGACCGCCACCGCCACCACCAGCGTAAAGGCGGAAAGCAATTCATGCAAAGCGGGAAACCTGGGGCCGTGCACCTGGACGGTTGTTGCGCCAGCCTCTCGCGCCTGTGAAATCACATGCCCGGCATCCGTTTCATTCGCAAAGACGCCCACGGCGGCGACAAAGGGCGGCAAGCGCTGCACGATAGCTCGCGCCGCTGCCGGCTCAATGTGCCTGGGGGAAAGCGGATAAAAGTTGAATCCGAGGGCTGCCGCTCCCAGATCGGCCGCCCGTTGCGCATCCTCGAGTCGCGTAAGCCCGCAGATTTTGATGCGCGTCGGCATGCTTTACGTCCCCAAATCGGAATCCGCTTTCATCCCTTCCAGCATTTCCCGCAACGCCGCTCCAGGATCAGCCGCCGTCATGAATCTCTCTCCGATGAGGGCCGCGTGGTAGCCGGCTTCAGCAATACGGCGCAAATCTTCCCCGGTTTTGATGCCGCTCTCGCTCACCGCGATTCTCCCCGGTGGAATTCCGGGGCGCAAGCGGAGCGAAATCTCCAAATCCACCTCGAGTGTTTTGAGGTCGCGATTGTTAACGCCGATGATTCTGGCGCCGGCCGCAAGAGCGCGCTGGAGTTCGGACTCATCATGGACCTCCATCAACGGGGCAATTTGCAACTCATGGCAAAGCTCGACGGACCTTCGCAGGTCTTCATCGGAAAGTGCCGCCAGGATGAGCAACAGCGCATCCGCCCCCGCCGCCACTGATTCGTAAATCTGGTAATCCTCGAGGATGAAGTCCTTTCGCAAAACCGGCAAGCGGACGGCCGCGCGAACCGTTTCCAGGTCATCCAGCGAGCCGAGGAAGTAGCGCTCTTCGGTCAAGACGGAAAGAGCTGAAGCGCCTGCGGCTTCGTAGCTTTGGGCAATTGCCTCACGCCGGTATTGCTGCCGTAGTATTCCCCGCGAAGGTGAGGCGCGCTTCAACTCCGCGATAACCCGCAGAGGCCCACGCGAGATAGCGGCGGCAAAGTCGCGCCTTTCCGACCTTGCCTGGGCGGCGTGCTTGAGGGTTTCGAGCGGCGTACGCGCTCGCGCTCCTCCGATCTGCCGCCGGCGCGCAGCGACGATTGCGCCCAGGCAGGTTCCCGATAGATCCGCCACCGACAGAGCCCGTCCCCTCGGATTATTTCGACCTCAGAAGGATAATCCCTAACTCTAAACTCCAACTGAAAGGAAAGTCAACGATAGCTAGTACTGGTGCACGTTGACTACGGAGTCCCCATCGAAGGTAACAAAGAGCACGTGAGGAGGCGATCCATAGATCCAATCCTCTTGTTCGACGCCTTCGCGCACTTCGCGCACCCTGCGGTCCGGCGGACCCTTAGCTGAAAGGACGGCGTCGCGGTCCATGCCGACGATCACCTGGTGATTCTTGATGGCCTCTTTGATCTTGGGGGGCACGTCCGGCGCATAGAGGGCGGTAGGCGAGTGGCGGCTGAAATCGAGCACATTTCCTAAAGCCTGCTTCACCTGATCGACGGTCAGTTTGGGAACCTTGCTTGGAAACGCCAGCGTGACCCACGAGCCATAGGCGAGCGCAGGCGGTTGCTGGGCGATGGGATTGGTCGCCCCTCCTATCCCAATCTCGATGTGCTGGTACCATTTGCTCCGCTTTTTCCCGCCGCCGTTAATCTCAAACACAATCTTGCTGGACTTGAAGGTGATCTTGCTGATTTCCACCGGCATGCCGGGCTTGATAGCCACGCCATGGGTGCTGAGCTCGGAATCAGCGTCGGCCTTGTCCAGCTTGCCTTGTAGGTCCACGCGCACCCCCTTCTTACCTTGCGGCAGGGGCACTTTGCTTACCGCAACTTCACGCATCAGCCCTCGGATAAGCTGAATGTGAGTGTCGCGTTGGGATTCGTCTTTGGCGGAAACGGAAGACGCCAATACAAACGTCAGACAGAACTCTGCAAGGCGGCGAAGCCAGAATCCTGCCGCGCCTCCAACCGTTATCCAGGAGTACAAGCCGCGCATCTACGTTGGTCCGTTCTCCCCAGAATCAGGCCTCGGCGAAACGTGAACAGCCGCGTTGGCGGCAGCCAGGGAGGGGCCGAAGACCAGTTGCTTCATTCTCTCACTTATTCGGATGCGGGCGGACAAAAAGAGGCAAATTCCTGCGCCCACGATTGCTACTGTGGAGAGTAGACCCCCCTCCGGCCCGTAATCAGAGCCGGTCAGCCAAGCGGCGCCGTGAACCTGGACTTTGAGCAAGGAAGGGGAAAATGTGTAGCCGCTCACCGGAAGTCCAAAGACGAAACCCTGCACGTAGTTCCATGTGAAGTGCATTCCCACCGGCATCCACAGCGAACGCGTGCGAAGATAGGCGATGGAGAGCGGAATGCCTACCAGCATGGTATTGACGGTCGAAATCCAGGTGTGATGAGAGTTTCCGAGATGCGCCAAGCCAAAGAATGCTGAGCTCACGGCGACGGCTCCGGGCGGCCCCAGGGACTCCACAAGCTTCTGGAAGGGATATCCTCGAAAAACCAGCTCCTCGTTCGTGGCGGTGATTAACAAAACCAGGAACAAACAGCTCCCGTAAGCAAGCTCAGCCCTTGCCGGAAGCGGGTTGCGGGCAAAGCGAGCCAGACCCAGCAACGCTTCACCTCCGCCCACCGAGACCATCATGATCCCGCCGATGCCCAGACCCACGCACAGTTCTTTCACCCAGTACGGGTGGAAGGCCAGGCCAATCACACCAAGGGGCTTATGCTCGAAGAGCCGAGTCAAAACCTTGAAAGACCCCAGGAGGGCCAAGAGCTCGAAAAGAAAGAAGAACCCGTACCACGCGCCGGCTCGTGGGATGAGATCCCGAACCTCTCCTGCCAGGAGATAAGCAACCGAATAAGAGAGGAAGACCAGGACGACGGACAGGAAGAACCGCCAAACGGGCCGAAGGCTCCCATCCAGAAGGAAGAAGTTTTCCAGCGTCATGGCAGGTTTTTCTCCGGGTTCTCCTGAGCTCGCTCGGGTTGGTCTGCCCAGACTTCCAGGCCCGTGCGCGAGACGGCGAAGTTGATAATCTGCCCTCCCATCTGAGTCAGGGCCTCCTCGACTGCTGGCTTGGTCCCGGGCTCTACCATGAAGACCACACAGCCTCCGCCTCCAGCCCCGCAGACCTTAGCGGCGACCGTTCCTTGTTCTCGCGTTTGCTCGATCATGCTGTCGATAGTGGGTGTGGAAATACCTTTGAAATTCTGTTTGCGGTTTTCCCACTCCAAAGCCAGCAGCTCCGCCACATCTTTCCAGTCTCCAGTCAGAAGGGCTTCCCGCATCTGGCTGGCAATGGTCGTAATCTGGTCGAAATTGCGGCGCACTTGCTCCTCGCCGTCAATGTGTGACTTCATCACTTCCCAGTTGTTGATGGCTGAATCTCGAGGCTGGCCCGTGTAACAAAGGACAAAGCGCTTTTCCAGGTCGGAAACAAAAACCGGAAGCTTCTCGCGTTTCACGCCGTCGCACTCCAAGTGGATAACGTTCGCCCCACCGTAAAGCGCGGGGAAATAGTCCTGCCAGCCGGTGGGAACGCGGATCACGATGGCCTCGACATTCTTCGCGATTTCGAGGATTTGGGTGCGAGTGACGCGCTTGCCGGTGACGCGCGCCAAGCCTCCGCAGAGCGCGATGTTAAGGGCCGACGAACCGCCCAAGCCGGCGCCCGCCGGAACCTGCGAACTGGTCTCAACGTTTAGCCCTCGGTGCGGCTCGAAAAAAACTACCAACTCTCGAACCAAAGGCAGCCGGGACTTGCCGCGAGCCAGATCGGCAAGGTCTTCAAAAGTCTCCCGAATTTCCCGGTCCTGGGAAACCAGAACGATATGCCGGTCCGGCCGCGTCTCAATCACGCAGGAGGCGTAACAGCGGATGGCGAGGTTAACCGTCTGGGCCCCGGGATGAAAAAGGTAGAGCGGCCAGATGTCAACTGTGCCGCCCGCCAGATCTACTCGTGCCGGCGCTCGAGCTTCTACTCGCATGGGAACCTCGTGTGCTTTCTTCTTACTGCTGTGTCACTTCCATATTCTCATCTATCGACAGCGTGGGCCAGCCTATCTTGGCGGGATCGGAAGGCGCCGCCGTGATCTTGAAGTGCTGGCCGTCGTTGACGTCAGCGGTGTAATTGTAGCCCCGCTGGTTGGCGCCGGAGAAACTGATCGCTCCGTCCTGCTGGAGCTGGTCGAGGCTGGCGTAGGAGCCGTGGCTGGCCAGGTAAAGGCGCTCCGCCTGCCCGATCGCCAACAGATCAGTTTTCACGCCCACCACGTCGATCACCTGCTTGGGCGGGGCTCCGCCTGTCGGACCCTGCGCAAACTGCGTCTTGATAACCATCCAGACGATGGCCAGCACAATGAATAAACCCAAAACGCTTGCCACTGCCTTCATGCCGCCCCCCTGTAATGCGACGCGCGCGTTTCAGCGTTGCGCCCGCTCGACATTTGACTTTCAGCTTTTGGCCTGCCACCCATATTCGCGCGAGCCCTCCATTCCCCTCATCGGAGAACCCGTGGGTAGAACTTCTGGCGGCACTATTCTGGCCTGAGCCGGTGCGGGATGCAACAAGCAAGCTCCTTTGATGACACATTCTGTCACGCCGCTTCGACAAAATAGGGCAACGAACGCACTTTTCTTGCCGGGGGCAAGAGCGCCGCCCCATAAAGTTCGCAACAACTTGATAAGACAATGGTTATTTGTAAGGGAAAAGTCTCCAGAAATCTCAGATGGCAGGAAAAGTGCTCCAAACCCGATGGTATTACATCATTAGCTAGCGTAACAGAGGAGGAAGAATGAAGAAGGGCTCACGAGGTTTTTCTCTGATTGAGTTGTTAATCGTGGTTGCGATCATTCTCATCATTGCAGCAATTGCTATCCCGAACTTACTCCGATCACGGATCGCAGCCAACCAAGCTTCTGCGGTGGGATCACTCCGCACGCTCAACACCGCCGAGGTTACTTATTCCACTACCTACAACACGGGCTACTCTCCGACCTTGGGCGACTTGGGCCCAGCAGCCTCTGGAAGTTCCCCTACCGCTACCGCCGCCGGACTAATTGACGAGGTTCTGTCAGGGTCGACAGCAGGCGGAGCAACTGCCACGGTGAGCTCGAAGAGTGGTTACTCGTTCACCTACACGCCGGGCGCCACCGATGTGAGCGGCAGGATTGACACTTACGGGATCACCGCGACCCCGATCAGTGTGGGAACGACTGGGACCAACTTCTACTATACCGATCAGTCGGGCGTAATCCGTCAAAACAGCACAGCGGTGGCCGGCTCGACCGACTCACCTCTGGCTGGCTAGGCTCTACACAGTCGCCACGACAATCAACTGCTCGGGGAGGGCGGGAAGAGCTTATGTGAAAACTGGCTGGCCCGCTTGTGGTGTGACGCTTGATCTGCTCCGGCGCCAGCCCGCGGTACCGCGAAGCGGGATGGGTGATCAGCGAAGGCATTGAGATTTCAGAAACGGCGCTCACCCACATCGCTCCGCGGGACCGGGGCAGGCGGACCTGCGCTAAGGCCCAAGTTTTCACAGAGGCACCAAAGTCCTCCCCCTTTTTTCGGCGGGTAGTACGGAAAGGCAAGCTGCTTTCGAAGCCGTGGCGGAGCGCTAACTATCCCCTTAACTTCCGAGTCATGACTTTCATCTCTGGTCTTTCACTTGTCCTTAGCCAGCCCCAGGCGCCATGAAAGGCCAGGTTCTCGCAGCAAGACATCGGCAACCAAGAGTCGATCCTTCGAGGCGCTGTTCAGCCCCCCACCTCGTATTCCCGCCGAAAGAGGACCTTGATGTCCTCCCTCCAGCCATCATTGATTCCCACTTGAATGATGCGGATAGCCGGGTCCAGATATCGAAGCATTCGCCCAGTGGTGGAGTGGAAGCGAAAGGCGGGGGAAACCAAATAAACCAAAGGCGCAGAATCGGCGAGTTCGATCCCCGGAAAATAGCCGAATTCCTGAAACTGGCCACGCTCTTGCAGCCACTTGACGCGCAGCCAGTAGTCCAGACCCTGGAGAGAAAGGTTGATATCCTCCTGCACTTTCAACTCCAGCACGGCCAGGCGACCGCTTCGGGTTGCGAGGAGGATATCAATCACTCCCCTATCCATCCCCGAAAATGCCGGGACCTGCGGGTAGACGCAGGTGGGCAAGAGAGCCGGGTCAAGCTTGGTGACATCCCGCACGACCATGCTTTCGAGCCAGCGCTCGGACTGGAGCCGGTAGAGATCGCTTGAGGAATGCGGGCTTGCAGCGCAACGAATACTCAGGGTTGTCTCCAGGAACTGACGAAGTTCCGCCTGATTGCCTTCCTCGAGTCGGCGGGCATTGCCCGGCAGTCCAAAAGTGATGCGCGGCGCCAGCAAACCCTCGACGCGTGCCACCTCCAGGCCCAGGACCCGAATCGAGAGCGCCGCGGCTCGAGGGTCCGCTACAACATCAACCTTGGCAAGCAGTTCACCCAGCAGTCGCGAAAGCAGTCCGCGATGGCGCTCGACGAAGTCTTCGGCTTGGCGGCGTAGGGCGAGCCGCGTCTCGACATTGCCATAATCTCTCCAATCGATAACGCTTGGCCGCTCCTTCCTCGCCGACCACTCGAAAATCTCCACCTGCACGGCGCGATGGTTGAGGTAGGCGGCGCGATGAGCGCTCGTTTCCGCCGCCTGGGGCGGAAAGATCAATTTCAGTCCAGGGTAAGTGACGCGGTCCGAGCGGCTGCGTAGCCAATCCAGCCAGATCAGTCCGAAGGCCAAGGCCGCGTCGGCAGCGGCCGGGGATTCATTTTCCCCCAGCCCGAGAAAAGCCCAGCCCGTCCGGCCCAGCCGGGCCACACCCCTCGTGTACCAGGCCGAGAACGAGTGTTCCCGGTCGGATCGGTGACTGACGCGCTCGAAGCTCCAGCCTGGGTATTGCCGTGACAGCATGGCGAGCAGTTGTTTCTGGAAGCTCTCGCGCGCCGGCGCCTTTTCCGCCAACTGACGGATGGCGCGATCCAGCTCGCGGAATTCCACAGTGGTGATTTCGCGGCCCCCGGGCTTGCGCGCAAACACGCCGAGCCGCTCACCGTCGCGGTAGGCGATATCCTCCACCCGGCGGCTCACCGAGCGCGCGGCGTTCCAGGCAGCAAAAATCACCTTGCCGAATTCAACCGAGAGGCGCCAATGGCTCGCGGAAAGGTCAAAGAGCTCGGCCTCATCTTCCACCACCACGGGATGACGGAGAGACTTGATGAAGAGTTCGATTTCCCCCAACAGTTTGTGAAGAGATTCACTCTCGCCTGGTGTTGGCATGGATGTTTACTTGCCCTTGCAACTGGCTCTGCAGTGCGGCAGCTTGCTGCCGCTTTTCCGCTGTGAGCTTGCTCGCAGTTGACGATGCACGTAACGCTCCACTCGTAGCGCTGACCTTTAGGTCAGCACCATGGATGCCGACCTAAAGGTCGGCGCTACGAGCACACGGCCAGCAAGTCTGGCCTGAGCGAAAGCGGCAGCAAGCTGCCGCACTCCAGAACCGCGTCATGACGCCGGCGCGCGATCCCGGATGGTTTCAGTCGCCGGATCGTAGTAGAGCTTCTTACCCTCCCAGAAGGACTCTGCCGCCATGATGCACGCCAGCGAGTGCGCGTAGCCCTCGTTAACGGTCGCGTGCGGCTGCTGGCGGCTGCGCAGGCATTCGAGCCAGTTCTCCATGTGGTGCAGGTCAAGGTCTCCCATCCCCGCTGGCGGCAGCGCCTTATCCCCGGGAAACAAGACGTCTTTTTCGGCTCGCAGCCTGTCAACCTCCGGGTTATCTTCGTGGTTACCCTTCTCCTCCACCAGTTTATATCGGGGACTGCCTTCGCCGCCGATGTTCATGAGCGTCGCTTTCTTCCCCATGTAACGTGTAAAGCTGGGCGCATCGTTGCCAAAACTGGTTGAATAACTGACCATGAACCCCTTGGGATAATCGAGCAGCGCCTGGAAGGTGTCCGGATTCTGACGGCCGTCTCGCCAAGCGAAGGTCCCGCCGTGTGCCACTACCGAGCGCGGATACCTGTCACCCATAAACCAGTGGACAAGGTCTATGGCGTGGCTCATCCATTGGTCGGCGATACCACTGGAAAACTCCTTGTAGAGCCGGAATTCGAAATAGAGTTGCGGGTCGAAGGGACGAGGCGGCTTGGTCATCAGCCACTTGCCCCAGTCGGTATCTTCTGCGCGGAGTTGTTTCACTTCGGGCCGCCCCCGCCACCGCGGCCCGTGATAGTTCCATACGATTTCCACCTTGCTCACCTCGCCCAGGGCCCCCGTCTGGATCAGTTCGCACGCCGCCTGCGGGTACGGTTCGCTGCGGTGCTGCGTGCCCACCTGGACAACCCGTCTCTTCTCCAGCACCGCATCGCGCGCGGCCTTGACCTCCTCCAGGACGTTCCCCATGGGCTTCTCCACGTAGGCATCTTTCCCGGCCTCGGCAACGAGCTTCAGGATGGGCGAATGCGAATGTTCGGGTGTGGAAATCAGGACGGCATCAACGTCCTTCAAAAGCAGAAGCTCCTCGAGATACTGGAACTGTCGCGGCGGTCTGCCGTAATAAATTGTATTGGCTGAAGCCGCTTTCTCCCGATTCACTTTCCAGAGGTCGCAGACAGCGGTCATCTCCACGTTATGTTTCGTTCTCAGCCGGGAGACAATCCAATCCAGCTCGCCCCCGCGACTTCCGATTCCGATGTGCCCGAGTGAGATACGATCGTTGGCGCCCACGATGCGCCCATAGGAAGCCGCCGTGGCCCCCAGGGCGGTCCCGGCCAGCATCGAAGCAGTGCGATTTAGAAACGACCTGCGGTTGATGGTATTCTCCGGTTTGTCAGGCATCGTATCCCCCCGCGGTTGAGGTTTGGGAGCATCTTACACCAACCCGTGAAGCAGAAAGCAAAAATTGATCGGGAATTCCCCTCGTTGCAGATGCATGCCGCGTAGGGGTAGGGCTTGTCCTACCCTCCTCGTCGGGCGATACACATACAAGGGGACGGCGAGCCGTCCCCCTACTGTCGCGCAACGGGCTTACTTGCTGGGGATGCGGGGGAAGGAGCGCGGGATGATCCCTGTTCCTTCCTTCACCGTGATGATCTGGTTGATGGGAAGGTTGTTGAGCTTGTCCACGGTTCCGCTCGGCCAAGTGATTTCCAGCAGGTCGATGCTCTTGCGCTGTCCCAGGCCGAAGTGGACGCGCGGATCATGGGCGGACATGTAACTCATGCCGCCTTTCCTCTGCTGGTGCTGAGTAAATCCCTCGGAAACCAGCTTCAGCGCCGCGCCCACGCCGTCGCGATTCGACTTGGTTCCTACCAGCATCACTTCCAGCCAATTGTTCGCGTTGCCGCCGTCGTTACGCAGAAGCTGGGGATAGCTCCCGTTGACGGAAATCGCGACGTCCAGGTCGCCGTCGTTATCGAAGTCGGCAACGGCCAAGCCGCGTCCCACGACGGGCTTCATGAAGTCCGGCCCCAAAAGTTCCGAAACCTTTTCAAATTTCCCCTGGCCGAGGTTGCGGAACATCAGTTTGGGTTCCTTGAAGGTCTCTTCGCTGTGGTAAAGGCTGATATTATCCAGCATTGATCCATTAGCTTGAAATATATCAACCCATCCGTCGTTATCGTAATCAAAGAGCTTCGCGCTCACGCCGCTCAGAAAGATCGCCTTGTTGCCCAGCCCGGAGCTGTAAGTGGCGTCGTCGAACGTCTCATCGTGATTGTTGTGGTAGAGGCGATTCAACTCGAAATCCAGGTGGGTCACGTAAATGTCGAACCAGCCGTCGCCATCCACGTCGGCGGCGTCGGTTCCCATGCCGGCCTCGTATTTCCCGTCTTCGCTGGCCGCCACTCCGGACATGAAGGAAATATCTTCAAAGGTGCCGTCCTTCTTGTTGATGAAGAGGGAATTCGGCCAGGTGTCGTTGGCCACAAAGACGTCCGTCCAGCCGTCATTATTGAAGTCGGCGAGTACCACGCCCATACCTTTTACCTCGGGGATGCCGAGCCCCGATTTCTCGCTCACGTCGGTAAACGTGCCATCGTGGTTATTGTGGTAGAGCTTCAGCCGCAGCCCTCGATAGTTGTCCGGATGGCAGTAGGCGCGGTAGCCGGGCCGGTGCTCGCCGCAATAGAGGTTGTTCTTCGGCGACCAGTCGATGTAGTTGCAGACCAGCAGGTCAAGGTACCCGTCCTTGTCGTAGTCGAACCAGCCCGCGCTGGTGGACCACTGGCCCTCGTCACCGACGCCGGCTTTGGCGGTCACGTCCGTGAAGGTGCCGTTCCCGTTGTTGTGGTAAAGGATGGCCCGGCCGTAGCCAGTGACGTAAAGGTCGGGATAACCGTCGTTGTCGTAGTCGCCCACGGCCACACCCTGCCCGTAGAGGCCCTCGGCGCCCACACCCGCCTTTTCCGTCACGTCCGTAAAAGTCCCATCGCCGTTGTTGTGATAAAGGGCGGAGCGCAACGGGTGTGGCGGCTTGTACCACTCAGTCTCAGCCGTCTGCACAAGGTAAAGGTCCATCAATCCGTCCTGGTCGTAATCAATCCAACCCAGGCCGCTGCCCATGGTCTCGAGATAGTTTTTTTCCGCAGTGAAGGTATTGTCGTGCTGGAAAGTGATGCCGGCGGCCTGGCGAATGTCCGTAAAGCGAACTGGCACGGAAATGGGGGGGGTCTTGGCCGGCTCGGCGCTCAGGTATTCCAGCGCCCCCACGCCCGCAGATAAAGTTAACGCCAGTATCCCTACCGCAACCAACCGCCTGCGTCCGTCTCTGGAAGCTGCTGAACCCTGGGCCATGCGCCTTCTGTTCGTCATCAATCGCAAATTTCAACTATAGCCTGAGATGGCATTGCGGTTCAATTACCAATCCGAAGCAACTCTTGGCGTGTGGAGCGACCTTGCGACACGCGCTTGAGCGTTTCTCTCTCTATGAATACCAAACAACCAGCGCGCAGAGTGAGGCGCAGGCTTCCACAGCCCCTGACACAAAGGCAGCGCGCCGCCACCGAATCGACTCCGCCCAAGGCACATTCGCTCGCCATCTTGCCGGCAAGAGCGAGAGGAACGGGCCAAAGAGATAGGTCCACATGCCGCCTACCCCAACCGTACTCTAACTACCTTTGTTTTCAACAATATTCCCCCATTATATGGCTGTCGCGGTAGGGATGCCGGTTACCCGGCACCCCCCGCACGGATCCGTACGGGCGCTCATTAGCGCATACGGCTCTTGTCGCGGATGAATAACGGAGAGCGCTCTAGCGCTCGCCGCGCACCCGGTGGCCCCTGGGACACGCA
>Ga0326728_10003534_pt1 | contig 48143 bp, 39 predicted proteins | sample MB3enrmetagenome_FD_207602 | JGI IMG/M metagenome (GOLD analysis project Ga0326728, IMG submission 207602) | Lab enriched peat soil microbial communities from McLean, Ithaca, NY, United States - MB31MN | ecosystem: Environmental > Terrestrial > Soil > Wetlands > Peat | place: USA: New York...
GAGGGGTGAAATTTTCTTACTGCCTGCAAAATCTTGCCGGACTTCTAACTCCACCTCTGCCAACGCATTCAGCCCCTCTGACACTACCTTCCCCACCGGACCCCGCCTGTTATCGGCGAATCAGGGGAAGCTCAAGTCTCTTGACAAGATGCCCTATTTATTCTTCGTACTCTGGGACCATTCGCCCTCTACAGGGTGTCCTAGATGTCGCGTCTGGGTCGTGCGCCCACAGAAGGACAAAGTCTTCAGAGCTATGTGCAAGAAATGGTACGACAAGCGCAAGACGGGTGAAATCATCAGTAGCAACTTCCAACTCCACCCTCCCCGTGAAAAAGACTCAGATGAGTTTCATAACGAATGTGGGAATCTCCTATATCCCTTGTTGCTGTGGGCTGAACACAGAGACGGGACGTATACTGCTATCAAGTACAACCCTGAAGTTATGACAGCCGGTGAATGCCGGGTCTCGCCCCCCAAGGCGGCTCCCTCCATCAAGAAGTGACCATCTACATCATCCATCCGGTCTTTTCTTCTGCGAGTTCGCAGTTAATTGCTCAAGGATCGTCGGGCTAGTTCTATAGCCTGACAAGAGAAACCGCCAGCCATGTATGGCGCCAAACCTCGCGCGCCCTGTGCCTGTGCGCAGCCTCGCTCACTCCCCCGCCCGCTTCGCGTCCCCAAGGACAGCGCGCCGTTGCCGCGCAACTGGTCACGAAAACCGCGACCGAACCTAGAGCGTCGCCGCGTTCGCGCACGCGCGCCTTCGCCCAACCCGCGTCCGCCAAACGGGGTGTAGCAGAATCCCCGCAGTGCGTATAACCCCCTCGGCGCGTTGACTTGGCCACCACGGTACCCTAAGATGACTTCTTGAGGGGCTTTGCAGCGCTATGATCGGCAAGACAGTTTCTCATTACCGCATTGTTGACAAACTGGGTGGCGGGGGCATGGGCGTGGTGTACATGGCCGAGGATACCAAGCTAGGCCGGTTCGTCGCGCTGAAATTCCTGCCGGAGGGGCTGTGTCAAGAACGGCAGGCCCTGGAGCGTTTTGAGCGCGAAGCGCGCGCGGCCTCCGCGCTGAATCATCCCAACATCTGCACCATTTACGAGATTGATGAGCATGAAGGCCACCCCTTCATCGCCATGGAATTGCTAAAGGGCGACACCCTCAAGCAGCGGATTGGGGGAAAGCCGTTGAAGATGGAGGAGCTCCTCGAGGTCGCGATTCAGATTGCCGATGCGCTCGACGCCGCCCACGCTCAGGGGATTGTCCACCGGGACATCAAGCCTGCGAATATTTTCCTGAGCCAGCGGGGTCAAGCAAAGATCCTCGACTTCGGCGTGGCGAAAGTGGCGGCGTCGCGGAGACTCGTGGCGGAGGGAGTGGGAGCGTCGATCCTCCAGACTGCAACCGGCGGGGGAGAGCTTCTGACCACCCCGGGCACGGCGATGGGCACGGTCGCCTACATGTCGCCGGAGCAAGCATTGGGGCAGGACCTCGACGCGCGCACGGACCTGTTCAGCTTCGGCGCGGTGCTGTATGAGATGGCTACGGGGCGCCAGGCCTTCCCGGGCACCACTTCGGCAGCCGTCTTTGACGCCATTTTGCACCTTGCGCCGCCGTCACCGGTGAATCTGAATGCGGAGTGTTCCCCCGAGTTGGAGCGGATCATCGACAAGGCGCTGGAGAAAGACCGCGATGTCCGCTACCAGGTGGCCTCGGAGATGCGCGCCGACCTGAAGCGGCTAAGACGCGATTTGATGACGGGACGGGTTTCCCGCGCTGTGACGGCCGCGGTGGGCGAGGCCGTGCCGCGCGCAGCGACCGGCTTGCGGCCCCTCCTCGCCGCCGCCCGCCCGCCGGAGCGCGGCCTCGCAGGCTGGAAGTACTTGATTCTGGCGGGCATCGTGGCGCTGCTGGGCGGGGCGTATGCGGCCTTCCACTTTTGGCCGCGGGCCAGGGTCCCTGCCAGCCCTGCGAAGATTACTCAAATCAGCCACTGGAACAAGCCGATGGAGGGCGCCAAGCTCTCGCCCGATGGACACACCGTGGCGTTTGGCTCTCCGGCAGGAGGCGTCAAGCAGGTGTTCGTCATGCTGACCTCGGGCGGTGAGCCCCTGCAACTGACCCACGATGAGGGCGACAAGCTGGTGAACAGCTTTGCGCCCGACGGCACCGAGATCTACTATACGCGTGACCTAGGCCGGGACGAGGAGTGGGCCGTGCCCACGCTCGGGGGGTCGCCGCGCCGCGTGGCCTCGGGCCGCGCGCTGGCGCCCTCGCTGGATGGCAATTCATTGTTCTACCTGAAGTCGGATAGCCGCGCCATCTTTCGTGCCGGGAAATCCGGGCTGAGCGAAGAAAAGGTATTCGACTTCGATAATTCTCCTCTTGCTCCCGAGTCAATCCTGCCTTATCCAGACGGCAACAACCTGCTGGTTGTCGGGGCTCGATTGAGCGACAAAAATGGGTACTTCTATAAAGTGAATGTGCCCCGCCACTCGGCAGAGGCTTTGGACACGCTGACCGGGGGTCCGGCTGACATAGCGTGGGCGGAGCCGGGCAAGACCGTGCTGCTCCGACGCACGATTAACGGGCTGACCAACCTTTGGAAGTACGGCTTGGATGACCACGCGTTGAATCAGATTACCTCCGGCCCGGGGCCCGATTCCGATCCCATGATGGGCCCTGGCACAACGGGGATTTACTACGTCAATGGCAAGGCCTCGGGGTTCCTGACTACCTACCACGTCCGTAGCAAGGAATCCACTGACATTGTTTCGGAAAATGCCTCGCAACCCAGCGTCTCGCCGGATGGAAAGCTCGTAGCGTACCTTAAGCTCCTGGGACGGGACGAGAGCGAACTCTGGGTGTCGGACATCGACGGCGCCAACAAGCTCAAGTTAGCTGAGTCTGCAAACCTGGCCACCGGTGGTTGGTCCCGCGACAGCGCTCAATTCGCTTTCATGGATTACACAGCCGGAGCATATAAGGGCTATCTGGTTCGGGCCGACGGGCGCGATCTTCGCCAAATCGAGGGGCCGGGAGCGCCCTTTGGCTCGATGACGTGGTCGGCTGATAAGCAAACGGTGTACTTGACCGTCATGGAGGAAGGATCGAAGCCCAAGGTGTGGAAAGCGCATGCCGACGGTTCGCACCTGGAAAAATTCCTGGACGAGAGCTGCTATGTGGCCGACGCTTCGCCCGATGAGAAGTATCTGCTGGGGGTGGTATTTTCCGGGAAGGATGTCGGCATCTACCAAATCTCCATCGCCGACCGGCAGATCGTGCCGCTGCTGCCGGGCGTGGTGACTTTCATTGCGCGGTATGCTCGCGATGGGAAGTCGTTCCTGTATCCCGTGGTCTCGGGGAGTCAGGTCACCTTCTATCGTCAAGGATGGAGTGGTGGGAAACTCCTGGGCAAGCCCCAAATCGCTCTCAAGCTTCCCTTTGCCTTCAGCTCGTACTACCAAGGCAACGCTTACGACTTCTCGCCTGATCTTTCCACCATCGTCTACGCGCGTCCGGGCGGGCAGGAGGACCTCTACCTCATGAGTTCAGCACCTTAGAGAGCCATCCGGAATTGCCGATTGCCGATTGCTGATGCACATTGAAAGGGGTTGCCGCCGCAGTTTTCAATCGTCAATCGGCAATCATCAATCGGCAATGAGAATACATCCTGGTATCAGAATCGATAGAATCCCTGTTGAAGGTGCGGTGGGGCTCCTTTGGGGGGCAGTGATTATGATCCGGACCCTTATTGATGTTCCTGACGCCCGATGGTTCTTCCTCGCCAGCATACCGGGTGGTACATTAGTGGCTGTCGCTCTGCCTTTTTGGAGAGCCCGCAGGACCTAAGCGAATGGCCGGCAGGAAGCCCTCGCGAGGTTGCTCTCCTGAAACTCGACGCACTGCTCGATTCCATTCCTTTAGCTGGACAGCGGGGGTAGAACTGGATCAATAGCCCTCTCCCTTGGGGAGAGGGCGGACTGACCTTGGTGGGAGAGGGCGGACCCACGTTGCAAGTTGTCTTTATGGTGCGGGCTGGAAGCCCGCGCTCCCCCACTTTGCGGTGCGCTCCGTTTCTGATATCGCAGCGGGGGTTTATAATGGCAGAGTGCGAAAGTGGCGGAATTGGCAGACGCGCCAGACTTAGGATCTGGTCCCGCAAGGGGTGGGGGTTCGAGTCCCCCCTTTCGCACCAAGTTGTCCGGGCACGACAGGGAAAATGACCAGCGAGGGTGGGGGTTACATCCTGGTACCTTCGCACACCATCCCGCCTGAAACGCCGGATGGCAACATTTTCCCCGTGTATGCGTAAGCCGGGGTCAGCCGGGAGAAGATCTTCGACTGCACGGTCCATATCCGCGCGTCGAATGCCTCTTGCCATAGCGCATGGATTCACTGTATGTTCGCAAGCTTGGGGTGTGACGGAAAATGCCGCCCCAGGCCGGATAACCCGAGGCGGGTTATTCATCATCTGAGGGAAGTGTTGAGGGTGGAGGGACCCGGGACGCCCGGCGGAATTCAACTTCATGGTGTGAACGGCATAGAATGTGCTCGGGTTGGTTTCGAGAGGGCACAAGAGAGGGAGAGAGTCGAAAGAGGATGCTCAAGAGGATTGTTACGATTGCACTGTTGGCTGCGCTGGCCGTCGCAGCACTGACCTCCTGTGGAGGATCGACCACTAAGCCGGCGACCCCCACGGGTTCGCTTGTAACCTTGGTGGGTGATCTCCCCGGCCCTTGTGACGTCGTATCGTTCCCATTCAATATCACCGATCTTTCTCTCATCGGTTCTTCCGCCAATGGTCAAACGGTTGCCGCCACCACCCCCATCAACTCCGCCGGCGCGGGCACGCCCGAAATCAGAATAAACCTGGGCTGCCTGCGAGACTATACGACGGTGCTCAACATCAACACGGCCAACGTCGGGACTTACAACAATGCCTACATGTCGCTCGCCGAGCCCTCATTGACTTTCTACGATCCGACCATCCTTCCGCCCAATCCTCCTATCAATACCCCGCAGCTTACGCTGACCCCCTTGAGGCTCAACCTGATTCCGATCAGTCCTCCTTTGGTGGTCATCAAGGGCCAGGCTAGCGTCATGCAGATCGATTTTGATATGCTCCACATGATTCAGAGCATCACTACGAATCTAACGACCGGAAAGCTCATGGTTAGCGCGACACCCGAAGTGACCCTTACGCCCATCACGGCAGCGGGAAGCCAGGGCCAGGGCTTTGGCGTGGTGGACGACCTGGTAGGGTTTGTGCGCTCGGTGACGATTCTTCCCCCCGGCAGCACTTCCATATACAATGGAAGCTTCGCCCTGCAACTGCTCTCTTCCTCCATCAGCGATGCGCCCCAGGTGACGGTCAACCTCAGCAGCACCTCCCAGCTTTATGGTTTTTCCCAGCTCAACCAACTGGTGACGGACAGTTTTATGGAAGTAGATGCCTACATCGACGTGGACGGAAATTTCGTGGCGACTTCGGTGGAGGATGAGTACGTGGAAAACCCCGAGACCAATACCCTGGCATTGATCGGGCCGGTCACCTCGCTGACCAGGGATTCGCAGGGCAACGTGACCAGCTTCAACCTCTGGGCGCGTGATGTGGAGCCGAACGACGCGTCTGTTGTGGCGCTCGATTCCATCCCCGTGGTTAACCTGTCGTCCTCAACTACCTACCAGTATTCCTCACGAAGCGTCAACTTTGCCAACCTGCCTTTTGGTCCCGGCAATATCAGCGTAGGCCAGGAGTTGGTTGTGCACGGGGAAGTTACGCCGCCGACGGGAGGGAGCAGCCCGGGTGCGCCGATTCTCCCCACCATGGTGGCTGCGGACAGGGTTTACACCAAGCTGCAATCCATTCAGGGCGGTTTCTCCGGACTGGTTCAGGTGGGGAGTGACAATAAGACGGGGGCATTCACCTTCAGCCCCTGCCCCGTCATGTTTCAGGGGACACCGACCATGGTCTTGACCAACAACCAAACCGTCTTCGTCAATGTGAGTGGATTGTCGGGGCTGAGTGGGCAACCCAGCCAGCCCACGCTGGTGGTCAAGGGTCTGCCGTTCTACGAGGGGCAAGCGCAAACGATCAACGGTGTGCCCGTGCCGGCGGGCACCTTGGTTATCCTCGCCAAACAAGTCCACCAACTTGGATAGAAAGTGGCTAGTGGCTAGTGGTTAGTGGCTAGTGCCCAGGAACAATCCGCCAGCCGCTAACTAGCCACTGACCACTAGCCACTAACCACTAGCCACTGCCCTTCTAAAGTGCCGGAATATTCCCGGCGTTCTCTTTCTTCTTCTCCTCCGGCAAGCGGGTGAACTTCAAGTCTTTTTCTCCGAGCATTTTTGTGAGCAGGAGAATCTGGCCGGCATGGTGGGAAAAATGCTCGGCCACATGGAAAACAGCATGCAGGCCGGTAACTCGGAATCCCTGAATCGAGTAAGTCCGGGCGAGAGCTGTGCCGTTTAGGCGCCGCATCACGCGGTCCGCTTCACGGACTGCCTTGCGCAGCCGGGCGAGGAGAGTGCGGCGGGGGATGGGGCCGAGTTCCGCAAACTCCTGGCGGCGCTGGCGGCGGTCGGGGGCGCCGCCCAGGCCTGAGACGATCCATTGCCTCACGTTTCCCTCCAGGTGCAGCGCCAGGTTGCCCACGCTGTTCGAGACGGGATTGGCACGCCACCAGATTTGTTCGAGGGAAAGCTCGCGCATACAGGCCTCGATGCGGGGCAAATGAATTTGGAGGAGCAAGCGTCTGGCCTGAGCCAGAAATGGCCGGGCAAGTTCAACCGGGGTGTGTTTCATGGAGATTTCCTCTTCTCTCGGACGCGGAGGGTCTCGAGCAGCCTGGCCTTCCATGCTCTGTCCTCCCAGTAGGTGAGCCAGAGGTAGAAAGTGGCGTAACTTCGCCAGCCTGCCCAGCGCTTGGCCAGTTTCTCCACTCGAGCGGGGGAGGGCTGTTGGCGAAGCCCGTAGAGGTCGCGAATCACCCTCAGCAAGCCCACGTCGGCGGCGGGGAGGCAATCGAGGTGCCCCAGCGCGCGCAGGCCCACGTACTGGGCCGTCCAGGCGCCCACGCCTTTTAGTTCCATGAGCCGGGTGTGAGCCAGGGCGGGGTCGAGATCGCGGAGGCCCTTGAGGTCCAAGCTGCCGTCCAGCGTAGCGCGTGAGATGCCAATCAGGTAGCGGGCCTTGGGGGCGGAAATCTTGAGGCGGCGTAACTGCCGGGGCGTGGTGATGGCCAGGGCGGCAGGCTCGGGAAAGACGTAATAGGGGCGACCCTCAAAGTCCAGGCGTCCGCCATAGGTATCAATCAGAGCCTTCTTCACTTGGTGGGCAAAGCTGAGGTTCACCTGCTGCTCGAGTATGGCGGATATCAGAGTTTCAAACACCGTGGGCGCTTGGGGAATGCGCATGCCTCGAAAGTGCTCCGAGAGACGGCTGAGCACGGGATCGGCTTTCGCCAGTTCGTAGAAGGGGGTCAGGTCGAGGCTGGTGGAAAACTGGCCCTCAACCTGACTCATCACGGCGCGCCGCAGGGTATCATCCGCCACCCCGGACAGGATGCGAACTTGCAGTGTGGGTCTGCCTCGCTCGATTTCCTCGCGGACAGCGTAAAGCGCCAATTGCCCGCCCACCTCCGCCACGCGGCGGTATTCTCCTTCCTCAAAATAATCGAGCAGAGGAGGGAAGCGCCGCCCGTTCAAAAGCTCGGGCGGGCTGAGAATGAATCGCAGCGTGCGGGCAAAGCTGAAGGGCTGGCGCGGCTCGAGCAGCATCGGTGTGGAAGGGCTCGTAGGCATGAAGGCGAGGCGGACAGAACTGTGAGTCGATCCCCTATATTCCCTCCTGAACCCGTATCTATTCCATTCTGCCTTAGGCAACCTTGCGCTGCAAGCTGGTTGATGGCGACGGGGTGCTGGTGTCATCTGAATGGGGATCCCCTCGAGCCGCCCGTCATTCCCGCGAAGGCGGGAATCCACCCCGACGGCAGCGCATTTCCAAAGGCTTGCGTAACTGGGTCTATAGTTGTATCTTTGATGTGGCCTTGTGCATCCATAGTGGTGGGACAGTCAGCGGGGCCTGTACGCCTGTTACGCCTTCTCGGAACGGAGCGCGTGGTGCGCAATCGGGGGAGGCGGCCCGCAAAATGTCTTACACATGAGCGCAGGCCAGGTGGGTCAGGACGCACCTATGAGCGAACTCCGGGCGGCCACACTGGCTCCAGACGAGTCTGTCCTTGTACGTGAGGCGAAATCGGGCAACTACGGCGCCTTCGACGAGCTGGTCAACCGATACGAGAAAAAAATCTACCGGCTCGGGATGAATATCACGGGAAGCCCTGAAGATGCCGAAGATGTGCTCCAGGATACTTTCCTCAAGGCTTTTGAGCATCTCCCCGAATTCCGGGAGGACTCTCGTTTCTATACCTGGATTGTGCGCATCGCGGTTAATGAAGCGCTGATGAAGCTGCGCAAGCGCCGGTCCAGTAAGGAAGTTCCTTTTGAGGAGACCGAGGACCAGGACGGCGAAGTTCTGGTTCGTGATTATGCGGACTGGAAGCCCAATCCTGAACAATTACTGGCTCGAGAAGAGATGGAGGAAATACTCCGCACTGCCATTCAGGCCCTTCCGCCGGGTTTCCGCACCGTCTTTTACCTGCGCGACGTGGATGGTCTCTCCACCGAGGAGACCGCGCAGTTACTCAACTTGAGTGTTGGCGCGGTGAAGGCGCGGCTTTTTCGGGCGCGGCTGCGGCTGCGGGAAGAGTTGAGTAAAGTGCTGAGGCGAGCATGAGCGTGGTGAACTGCAAGAAGGCGGTCAATCAACTCTCGAGTTATCTCGATGGCGAGCTGGACGAAGAGCTGAAACAAACGCTCGAAGTTCACCTCGGCAAGTGCCACCACTGCCACGCGGTGTTTGACACCACGCGCAAAACCATCGAGCTTTATTGCGACGGCAAGCTCTTCCCTTTGCCCGAGGAGGTTCGCGCGCGCCTGCACGAAGCCCTTAGGCGCCGCGCGCAACACGCCTGATTCCCCAGTCGAGAAAGTCGAGAGTCGAAAGTCGAAAGCTCCACTCCTCCCATGTCGCGCATCACCCACTCAGTCGAGTAGGTCGCCAGTGCTACGTTACCCAAATAGGTGAAACACGCCAAGCGCGAGCTGTCATGCTGAGCGAAGCGAAGCATCCCTGCAGTTTTCCGGAGAAAACAACTGCGGAGACCCTTCGCTGCGCTCAGGGTGACAGGTCATTAAAGAAAATCCAGAACTCGGTCGAGTCTTTACACTTCTCGACTCTTAACTCTCGACTCTCGACTTTCTCGACTGACCGCGAAATCAGTTGTGCCGGGAGAGAGTTTGTGCTAGTAATGGTTCGACCTTGGGTAGAGGTTTAAATCACAGTTTTGGCTAATAACGCTGTTCGAAGCGTGTGAACGCGATTCAATCGAGGCTCGGCAAGGTAGGCCGGGCTCATACCATTCCAAAAAGGGGGGAACGAACCAATGGCATTCTGTGCAAAATGTGGAGCTCAGTTGGCCGAAGGAACGAGTTTCTGTGCATCGTGCGGTACCCCGGCGGGTTCAGCCGCAGGTGGTCCGGCAGCGCCGGCCGCTGCGGGGACGGCAATGTCGTCCAACGTTGCGGGACTACTAGCTTACGTCTTGGGTTTTATCACCGGGATCATCTTTCTGGTGATCGAGCCTTACAAGAATGATAAGTTCGTGCGCTTTCACGCCTTTCAGTCCATATTCTTCAACGTGGGGATTATCGTGTTCTGGATTGCGTACATGATTGTGGTTAGTATTCTGAGCTTCGTGACGCTCGGAATCATGGCGATGGTGATGGGTCTGGTCGGGTTTCTAATCTCGCTGGCCATCCTCGCCTACTGGATTTTCCTGATGTATCAGGCCTACAACAACAAGCTTTACAAGATCCCTTTTGTTGGCGATCTGGCCGCCAAGCAAGTGGGGTAGGGGACGCGGCCGGCGGCTTTTGTCGCGCACGGTCGGGAATGCGCGGGCGGGTTGGCGATCTCGATTGAGGTCAGGAAGGTAGTTAGGTGCTTGCCTATTGTTTTTGCTGGGGGTAATGGGGTCGCGCGTGATCCTGGAGATCATCATTCTTGTCGGACCTCCCCACCCCTGGCCCCCAAGTCGGTAATATAGCCCTCCCCCACGGGGCTGAGCGTGTCCCACGTCTTTGGCTAGACACGGGGGTAAAAGTCGGAATCACAGCCCTCTCCCCGAGGGAGAGGGCTGATGATTCAGCGCTCCCCTTTTCCCTTGACAATTTGCGGCTCTAAATGCAATTTAGCTGGTTTCCCCTATGTGGTCTGAGCCTGCCCTTTACTCGAGAAAGCTCAGATCACGGGCTGGACCTATGAGTGTTCTTGTTTGCTTTCACGATCGCTGCTTTGACGGCGTAGTCTCCGCTGCCGTCTTCACGCGTTTCTATCGCCAATGCGTCGACCCGAAGGCGGAGTTCCGCTACCACGGGTTAGTGCACCGGGCAGGCCAGCTATTTGATGAGGGGCTGTTCGACGAGCAGGAGAACGTGATTGTGGATTTCAAGTACTCCAGCTCGGACCGCCTCACCTGGTGGTTCGACCACCACCAGAGTGCTTTCCTCACGGAAGCCGACGCGGAGCATTTTCGCCATGACCGGAGCGGGAAGAAATTCTACGGCCCCGATTATCGCTCTTGCACCAAGTTTATTGTCGAGACCTGCCAAGCGAAGTTTGGTTTCGTGGCCCCGGAACTGGACGAGCTGGTTCATTGGGCGGACCTGATTGACGGCGCTCAGTACCCCGATACCCGGACAGCAGTAGAGATGCGTGAACCGGCCACGCAGCTCACCCTGGTGATTGAAGGGACGAGCGACCCGCAGTTTTCAGTTCGGCTGATTCCCATGCTGATTTCCAGGCCGCTTCAGGAGATCATGGATATCCCTGAGGTGCGGCAAACTTTTGACCAGCTTTACCGGCTTCACCTCAGGGCTATTGATATCATCCGATCCCGCGGAGAGCTGAAGAATGGAGTGTTATTCTTTGACGTCTCCGACCAGAACTTCGAGGGCTTTAATAAGTTCATTCCTTATTATTTGTTTCCAGGGGCGGTTTATAGTGTGGCCCTAAGCCGCTCTCCAGAGCGAATCAAGATCGGCGTGGGCAGCAACCCATGGAATGCCACACCCAAGACTGCCAATCTTGCCACCATCTGCGAGCGGTACGGGGGTGGCGGCCACGCTAAGGTTGCGGCCATTTCGTTGCCCCCCACGGATTTTGCCCAGGCCGAACGCGTCGCGGACGAGATCGTGAGCGACTTGCGGGCCAGCTTAGGGAACAGGGAATAGGGAACAGCGAACAGGGAATAGGAAATAGGGAACAGGGAATAAGGAACAGGGGGCAGGGGGCAGGGGACACGGAACAGGACACAGGGAACAAGGAACGCGGAGTAGGCAATAAGGGAAAGGCAATAGGGAGCGGTACAGGCGTTCCCGTGTTCCTGTCCCCTATTCGCAATTCCGAATTCCGAATTCCCAATTCCGAATTCCCATTTCCGAATTCGCAATTCCGAATTCCCAATTCCGAGTTCCCAATTCCGAATTCCCAATTCCGAGTTCTCAAATCCGAATTCACAATTCCGAGTTCCCAAATCCGAATTCCCAATTCCGAATTCCCAATTCCCAATTCCCAATTCCCTATTCCCTGTTCCCTATTCCCTATTCCTGGCGCTTGCTACAGAAGCCGGTGTGTGGTAAGAAGGAGTTAAGGTCGAAGTGTGCAAAGGGCTATAATTAGGTGATTAGGTTACGGGGTTGCTCCAGTTAGAGGGGCGGGGGAGCTTTCGGGGATGGTAGAGGAAGGAAGTAGCCTGACAGAGGGAGAGTGAGCGCTTTGGGTGAGGTGACGGGGGCAGAGCAGAACGCAATTAGCGTCAAGGTCTTCGCTGTGTCGGACAAGGGCCGCGTCCGCAAGAACAATGAAGACAACTTTGTGGTGTGCAACCTGAGCACGGGTGAAGTGGGGCTTACGCCGGCACTTCGCAGCCACACCCTGGGGAAGCGCGGTTCGCTGTTTATGGTAGCTGACGGGATGGGAGGGGAGGCCAGCGGGGAAGTTGCCAGCCAGATTTGCGCCCTCACCGTCCCCAAGCGCTTGTATGAGAATCTCAAGTCCCTGGGTCAGGTCAGCGAGACGAACTTCGTGCTGCTCCTCCTGGAATCCATTGAATATGCCAACCAGATCATCTACCAAAAAGCGCAAAGCGATCCCATTTATCGCGGAATGGGAACTACGGCCACAGTGGCGGTTTTGTTCGGCCCTTATCTTTTTGTGGCACAGGTGGGAGATTCCCGCGCCTACCTCATTCGCAGCAACGAGTTGACCCAGTTGACTCGCGATCAAACCTTTTTGAACTATCTCAAAGAAATCGGTGTGGAAGTGCCCGCCAACCAGGAAATGGACAGCCGCAGAAGCATCCTCACCCAAGCGGTGGGGAGCAGCGAGAGCGTGAAGGTAAAGGTGACGTACTGCAAAGTGCGTCAGGGTGATGGCCTCCTCCTTTGTAGTGACGGCCTCTATAACATGCTCCCCGCGACCGATATCCTTGCGACGGTGAAGGGGACTGAACCCCCGGCTAACAAGTGCAAGTCTTTGATCGATAAAGCCAACGCCAACGGCGGGACCGACAACATAACGGTAGTCATGGCAGAGTTCGGCGGACCGGGGCTTCCTCCTGCGGCCCCCACCGCAGTCGTGGAGTTTAAGGAATTCGATGAGGAGGATTTCAAGGGGCAATCCTGAAAGCAGAGCATTCCTCCCGGAGAACCGAAGTCATGAATTGCCCCGTATGCGGTGAACTAAACGAAGAGGGTTACCGCTTTTGCCGGGCCTGCGGCGGCCAGTTGCCTGGGGCCGAGGACACGGCGACCCTACCGGGATTTTCGAAGGAGGGGGCAACTCCGGCAGGGGCTCCGCCCGGACCATCCACGCCGCCTTCCCCACGCACCTACCGGCTAATAGCCACCTCGGGACTCCTTTCAGGTCGAACCTTCACGCTTGGCCCTCGAGGGCTGGTCATCGGGCGGGACCCTGCGACGTGTCAAGTGGTTATAGCGGACGACGAGATCTCGCGCCTGCATGCCTGGATTACTCCTAACGAGGTGGGTAAGGTGGTGCTGCGCGACCGTTATTCGGTGAATGGCACCTTCGTAAATCAAGTGCGTGTACAGGAGAAGGTCCTGAAACTGGGGGATGAGATCTCAGTGGGCAGCGCTCGCCGTCACCTGTTTCGCATCGAGGAAGTGGGCGCTGCCGGTCCTGCTCAGGGGGTGGCGTCGGCAGAAGCTGTTCCCGCCGCTCAATGGGGGTCGCTGGCGGGAGGGACCTCGGTGATGAGTGCAGCCGATGTGGCTGCTGCCCGGGAGGAGGAAAAGACGAAGGCGGGCACCGTCGCCATCAAATTAACCGACCTTCTTGCACATCCCCACCTGGACCTGATCGTCGATCGGTACGCCGTCAAGAGCCTGGACATCCCCAAGACTGGGCTGAAGATCGGGCGCGATGCTTCCCGATGCCAGCTCGTGCTGGAACATCCCTCCGTTTCGGCGGAGCATGCGGACTTGTCGTTCGATGAGGGCAGGGTGCTGCTGACGGACCGGTCCAGCAACGGGACTTTCGTGAATGGCCTGCGGTTTGTGAGCGGGGAACTCCATGATGGAGATTACATCACCTTCGGCCGCTATGCGGGCAAGTCGCTGATCTTCAAGACGGGGCTCGAGCCGCAACTGAAAATTGAAAAGGTCGGTCTGGATAAAGAGTGCATCACCATTGGCCGCGATCCCTCGAATGATGTGGTCATAGACCACCCGGTGGTTTCCAAGCGCCACGCGGAAATCCTCAAGCAGGATGACAAGGTCATTCTGGTGGACCTGGGGTCGACGAACGGGACCTTCGTCAACGGCATCAAGGTGAAGCGGCACCAACTCCATGAGTTGGACCGGATTGTCATTGGCCCCTCCGAGCTGCACTTTTCCGGGGCCAGCCTTTCCCTCGCCCCGGACACGCGGGTGGTGAGGCTGGATTGCGTGGGAGTAAGCTTCCAGGTCACGGATCGGGCCGGCGGAAAACCGAGATTGCTATTGGACGACATCTCTTTGGAGGTTAAGCCTAAAGAACTGATAGGACTTTTGGGGCCGAGCGGGGCAGGAAAGACCACGCTGATGAACGCCCTGAACGGCTTTGTAAAGCCCAGCGCGGGCCAGGTTTTGTACAACGGAGAGGATTTATACCGGAATCTTGAGGCTCTGAAATCCAGCATTGGCTTTGTTCCGCAGGAAGACATCATGCACCGGCAGTTGAGCGTGCGCCGATGCCTGTTCTACGCGGCGAAGCTGCGACTGCCGGAAGACGTCTCCGATGAAGAGATCCATCGGCGCGTGGAAGAGATGCTGGACACGCTGAAGGTCGAGCCGGAACTCCGGAACAATCCCGTTTTCACCTTGAGTGGAGGCCAGCGTAAGCGGGTGAGCCTGGGCATTGAATTGCTCCCCAAGCCCGGAGTGCTCTTCCTGGATGAGCCGACCGCGGGCCTTGACCCCCGCACGGAAACCCTGATGATGATGTTGTTCCGGCAATTGGCCAATCAGGGCTCGACCATCGTTATCACCACCCATTTGTTGGGTTCTTTCGGCGTTCTTGACAAAGTCGTGGTTTTGCTCCAAGGGCGCTTGGCCTACTATGGGCCGGGTACAAAGTTCTTGCAGTATTTCAAAGCGCAAACCCCGCCGGATGTCTACGATGACTTGACCGATAACAACACCGCCCCTTACGCGCTGGAACTCAAGCAGCGTTTTGCCCAGTCCGATCTCTACCAGGAGCTCATTGCCGAGCCACAAACGGCGATACCGGCGAAGGAAAGTCCTTCCCCTGCCGTCCCCGCGCCGGCTGCCGGCGCGGGAGGCAAGGGCTTCAGCTTGCACCAGTTTAAGGTGCTTCTGGAGCGGAATTGGGAGCTGAAATTCAAGGACCGCGGCCAGACGCTGCTGCTGTTTCTTCAAGCGCCCATCGTAGCTCTGTTGGTGGCTTTGATGGCGTCCAAGCCGAACCAGGTGGAAACCCTTTTCATGGCCATGTTCGCAGCCTTGTGGTTCGGCTGCTCGAATGCCGTGCGCGAAATTGTGGACGAGCAAACGGTGTACCGCCGCGAACGGCAAACCGGCTTGAAAATACCGTCGTATATTCTTTCCAAGCTTGCCGTTCTTTGCTTCGTGGGGCTGGCCCAATGTGTGTCGGTGGTGGTTGTCTTGCTGGGTGTCAACCGGGCGTTGTCATTGAGCATTCCCGAAGCGGTGGGGGCAATCGTTATCATGTTCCTGGTGGCGGTCAACGGGACGCTGATTGGACTTCTCATCTCCAGTCTCGTCTCCTCTCCGGAGAAAGCGCTGAGCTTGTTCCCTTTGGTTCTCATTCCGGAGCTTCTGCTCTGCGGGTTATTCCTGCCTGTTAACCAGATTCGAACGATCATCCCTATCTCGGTCGAGGACATCTATGAAGGGAAAATGTTCGCGCAGCCGGAAGCCCAGGCTAAGGCGCGGCAAATGATCAATGCGCCAGCGGGACAGGCATCACCGGAAGAGGCGGCGGCGAAACAAGGGGAGTTGGCTCACCAAATTGCCGGGGCCGTGGCGCCTTCGGAGAAGGTGGAAAAGGCTCTCCACAAATACACCCCGGCGCCGGTTGCCGGTATGCCCACCTTCGCGCGTTGGCTTTCGGCGCTGGCCGTCTCGCGTTGGGGCCTGGAGGCGCTTGCGGATTTATGCCTGCACGGACGCCATTCCACCCAACCCTACGCTTACGTGATCGTCAACACGGTGTCGATTACTCTCCATCCCGATGATGTCAAGGAACTAGAGAAGGGTTTGGAGGCGCCACCCGAGGCTTTCGCGGTCTCCGGAGCGTTTCCACTCCCCTCCAGCTTCTGGAAAGACAAAGGGCCTTACCTGGCGATCATGGCCGGCATGGCGGTGTTAATGGTCATCGCCATCCTGGTGGTGATGAAACGGAAAGATGTCGGTTGAAGAGGTTCCAGGTGTCAGGAAATTATAAATTGTAAATTATAAATAGTGAATCATGAATAGTGAATGGCGAATGGTAAGGCGTAAAGGTTAGAGGCTGACTTGCAGACGGATCGATTGCTCGCGAGACTCCGCGGCCTCTGAGCGTGGGACTTCACCATACGCGCCACAAGGGTTATAATTTATAATTTACAATTTACCATTCACCATTCACCATTCACTATTTACTAATCTAGTTAACTCTAGACAAATAAGGGGTTTGTATGGATACGCGCCTTTCCACCATTCGCAATCTACTTTACCTTGTCATTGTTCTGGTCTTGTTATCCACCTTGTCTGGTTTCTATGTGGCGACGGAGCTGGCGCGAAACAGCGACGAGCTGGCGAGCCTGCGGCTATTGCTTCAAAAAGAGATGATGGGGACGGCCTTGACCCACGCACAGGAATTGGAGAAGCAGATGGACTCGCTCAACCAGAGCGCTGCCGGCATCGACGATAAACTGAAAAAGGCCCAGGACGATTTTGTGGCGAGAATGCAGGTCGAGCTGCCCAAAATCATGGATAATTACATCCAGCAACGACGCTCCCAGGTGGAACAGAAAATGCAAGAAAAGGGTGTGCCCGTCCCCCACTAGATGAAGAATCTGCCGTCTATCGAAGCAGAGCAGACCCTTCGCCCGCCAAAGAACGGCGGACTTAGGGTGACAAGGCTATGCGCTTTTCACGCTCTCGACTGTTGACTGTCGACTGTGAACTGTGGACTGTCGACTGTGGACTGCCGACTGTGAACTGCTAGCTGACCCGCTTGATCTCCACCCGGAAGAAGTGCTCCCCCAGGAAGAACTCATCGCCATTCTCCAGCTCGATCTCATTTCGTACCCGGCGAAAGACGCCATTGCGGCTCCTCAAGTCCTGGAGGATGAAGCGACCGGGCTGCGCCACGATGCGGGCATGGGTCGCGGACATGTAATGATCGTCCTTAAACACCAGATTGGCGTTCGACCGTCCCAAGGTGGTTTCAGGCTTTTCCAATCTGAACTCTTCAATGACCTCACCGCTGAGCAGGATGTGTTCGAGCTTGGCGGTGACAGGGCCCCGCAACTTGGGTGCTCCAGTCCAGGCCACCGTGCCTTGCCCGGCATGGGCGTTCTCCGCTTCGTCCAGGCTTTGTGTGGTGAATCGAAACAGATCCTGGCCCAAGAGAAAGACATCCCCGGGGACAAGTTCGCCGTCCTGTCGCTGCTTGATGAATGTCCCGCTCGGGCCGCCGAAATCCTCCAAGCGCAACTTGCCCTCGCGATTGGAGAGCAAAGCGTGGCGGTCTGAAAGCCTGGTATCGTCAGGAAAATTGATTTCACAATTGGCGCGTCCGATGGAAACTCCTCCCACGATTTGCAGGGGATTCCCCCAGGAGCCGTCGTGGTTTTTCTCTGTGATTTGCGCCTCGATAGCCGGCGCGGGAAGTCCCTCAAAAACCATGGTCCCTTCCGGCGCGGCGGCAGAACCTACCGTTGCCATGGTGGGCGGTGGAATGGGTGGTGTGGGTCTCGACGTAGCTGGGACTCTTGATGGCGCAGCGTGAACCTCCGAGATGGAGACAGGTCTCGATATGGGAGGGCTGACGGCTGGCGGCTGAGGGCGGGCGACCGGCGGAATTGGCGCCGGGGCCGCGAGCTTTGGGGGCTGCTGTGGCGCCCGTGGGGGGGGAATCACCGCAGGAGACAGCCGAGAGACACCCGGCGGGGAAGCTTGTGGCGTGACCCTTGGTGGAATTGACGCAGCCACAGGCTGGGGCGCAACGGGGCGCGGCGGCGGTTGCGGAGGAGTTGCTGGGGGCGCCGCCGGTAGGGCCGTGCCGCAGAAACCGCAGAACTTGCTGCCGGCCGGAAACGCCTTATGACATTTCGGGCATTCAAGTGGCGGGGACGGTGCAACATTCCCCCGAGGGGCGGAAGGAATAGGAGCAGCCACGAGGGGCTTCCCGCAATGGGCGCACGTGGCCGCGCTCGCGGGGTTTCCACTCCCGCACGTCCCGCAGGGGATATAGCGCACATTTCCTTGATAGTTTTCGCTCGACATATTCAATGCTCCGGTTTTGTAGGGCCGGGGCTTGCCCCGGCCTCGCGATCTCCACCTGTTTATGCGGGAGCGGCTGAGGCCGGGGCAAGCCCCGGCCCTACAATTAGTGAACCGACACCCTTGTCAACAATAGAGTGTTACATGAGACTACTCGCCGGTAATTTCCAGCCACACGGGATTAGTATAGCAGCGAAACTCTTCGCCGGTGGCGTTTCGTGTTCGAGCCTCCAGGCGGATGTACCCCCAGGTATTCCTATTCTTTCCCAGGAAAGGCCGCAGGTCAACAGGGATTAAACCCCCGCTCCCCATCTGTTTTGAAGCGGGTATGGGGATTTCCTGAGGTTGCGATTCACCCTCTGGCGACCCCACAATCAATCGAATGGATTTGAGGGGTCCAAATTCGGCGCTACTGGCCCAGGCAAGCTGCAAAGGCGGAAGGTGGGCGAGGGGAACCGCGAGGGAATCACCGATGCCCACGTCGCCGGAATCGTCCAAGCTACCATTGGCATTGAGGTCGAACCCCGCGATGAGCAGGGGGCCGTTGCTCACCACGCTGTGGCCATATTTGAGCGCCCGGAGGATGTTCTCTCCCTTTGCTCCCATACCCTGGGGGGCATAGACCACAGTCGAAATCTTTCCCAAAGCATTATCCTCGGCGTAACCGGAGAGGCCGCGGGAAGGTTTGCCCAGGAAATCCACCACATCCATCGTGGCCTCGTAATTGAAGTCCCCGTGAGCGTCCGAGCCGGCAGCCAGGAAAACCTTGAAACCAGGAGCGCGCGTGGAATCACCGGGCGCTTGCAGGCCCCGCTGGAGCAAAGGACGCCACCCCAGCTCGATCCCCTTATCCAGGCGCGCATACTGGTTTACCTGGCTGTCCGGTTGGAAGCAGGCTTTGGGGTCCGCATCGCGGTGCAGGCAGTAGGGGTCGCGCGCGTCGTCGGCCGTGGCCAGCGTGGCACGGTTCCAGGGCTCCAGCCCCACCAGTCCGGCTTGGAGTTGCTTGCCCTCCGGCGCCAGGAAATCCGCCTCCAGATCCCAGCTTCCACCCCGCATCACAGGACTGACGGGATCGAAAGGATGGGCAGCGTAAGCGAAGCCACCCGCCGCCGCGATGCGCGCCAAGGCCTCTTTGATCGGCAGCGCGGGTGAGGCAATGGAACCGTCTCCACTCAAGATGACGTCCTCCTGGGGATTGGAGGGATTGGGAAATCCTTTCTCGGGGTCGTCTGGCGAGGGCAGGGCAACCATGTGCACGGTGGTGAGGAGGGTCTGTTTGTTGGATGCCGTCGTGAGTTCCTCACCCCGGATGAGCATGAGGCGCCCGTCACGATATTCCTGAACTTCCTGTAACTCCTGCGCATAGCGTTCCACACTGAGGTCCGTGGAGTGGTCAGTAAGAATCAGCCAATCCAGACCGGCGTGCAGCGCTGCTTGCTTGGTCACGGACAGGGGGTAGCCGCGTTCCGCAGGATTGTCGGTATACCCGCAGTGGTAGTGCACATCGCCCCGGTACCAACCGGCGAGGCGCGGCAAGGGTGGCCCATTCAACTCCACGCGCAGATAGAAATCCTGAGCGGGCCAGCCGTCCAAGCGGAAGGAAACCCAGAAGTCAACGGCATGAAAGGGCCCGCCAATGAAGTGTTGATTCATATAGGTGACGATCGACTCGAGAGGCACCTCGAGTGTCTTCTTCATCCGGTCGGCGACGGTCAGGGGTTGGCCCTGGCTCCGAGCATCAAACGAAAAATCCTTGCTTTCGCCAAGGATCAGCGGGTCGGCGGTGAATTGGCGCCTCGTCCCGGCGGGTTTCACAAACAGGTCCACCCCCATCAACTTCAAGGGTTCGCGCGATATGTATTGCGCCAAGCCGGCGCCCGTGGTGTGGGCGGTCTTTTCGACTCCGTTAATGATCTCGAGATAGAGGGGGAGGTAGGGGTCGCTGGAGTTGCGCAAGACGCGCGGAGCGTCGGCCCGGAAGAAAACCCCGGCATGTGACGCTGTCTCCTTGAGTTGGGATACTGTCTCCTGCTGCGACCAAGCGGGAGTGGTCCCCGCCAGTGCAAGGATTGCAATCACTGCCATTCCGAGTGAAGCGAGCAAGGCGGCGCCTGTCATTTTGGAGTGCGGCAGCGAAGCGAAGCGGAGCTGCCGCCTTCCACTCGGCGAAAACAAGGCGGTAGCTGGCGCTACCGCACTCCAAGGCGCTGCGCGCATTTTCATGGCAGTCGCTCTTTCCGCATCGTACGTTAGCTCTCAACTCTCGACTTTCGACTCTCGACTCTCGACCCTCGACTGCTGTTAAGTCTCATGGGAGGAGTTTTCGGGCCGCCTGGATAGGGACGCACTGATTTGCCCCGCTGGCAATAGCCACAACCTTTCCCTCTGAATTCAACAGGGGCGCCCCCGACTCTCCGGGATTCAGCAAGCGTTCCAAAGTTATGGCGCCGTTTGCCGTGGTGGCTTGAACAAAGGCAGCCTGCGGGTCGGCTTGCGATTGGTTAAGCGCGAAGGGAAACCCGAACAGGGCCCTTTTGCCGGCTTCACTGGTCTCGGCAGCGGAGTCCGCGAAGGCCAGCGGCTTAAAACTCGCACCCGCCAATTGCAGTAAGGCGAGGTCGCTCTCTCCTTCCGCCTCCAGGTCCAGAGTGGCGCGCTCACCGGAGTCGGGGTCCTGATAGTCCTTCTTCTGCACCCGGTCGGGAGCAGTCTTCAGGAGTTTCAGCGTCGCTTTCTCGCTGCTGGCCGCCATCCGGAAATCCAACCCGCCGTCCGGTGACTTCACGCGGGCCCCCGCCGGCCAGGCGTAGAGACGGTAGCTCTGCGGGTCCAAGTTGAGATGGTAGTGAGCCATCAAGAAGGCAATGGGTGGATCGAACTTCCAGGGCTGCACCACGCGCTTGGCCGTGAGCAGTCTTCCTTCCGAGCTGACCACAAAGCCCGTCCCCGATTGACTGAAATCCTCCCTGGCCTGGGTCTTGGGATCTACCAGAACGTACTCACAGTACAACAGATAGAGGGCAGGCCGAGCGGCTGCCGAAAGGGTCTGCTGTTCGGTGAGCATGGCGGAGTGCTCCCTGCCCAGAGCCGCTGCGGCGGCGGAGGAAGGGTCGGAGAGCGTCTCCAGAATCTTGCCAGCTGCCATCTGGAGGAAGGGGTTGCCCGAAAACAGGTTCAGGGGAACTTGTTGGTCGAGCGCCATGGGGATGACCAACTGCTTGGTCCTCATCGCCAGCTTCTCAATCCCGCTCAATTGGACTTCGACGAATTCCTCCCCTGTGATCTGGATCGCGTCCTTTTGCAGGATTTCCGCTACCGGCTTGAGAGAGTCCAATTCCGCGAACACGACGGAACACTTCAAGGGAGCCGGCAGGTCCACAACCTCTTTTTTCGAAAGCTCGAACTGCTGCTCGAAGGTCTCGAGGTGGACCGGCACGCCGTTCACTCGAACGTCCTGAAAGTAGATGCGCTGAATCGTGGCGGCACGGTCCGCGGGTTTGATGCTCAAATAGAGATTTAACGCCAGCCGCTCGAGGCTGATGTCCTGGTAGGAAAGGTTCTTGACGAGCACGAGCTTTTCCGGGGACATTTCCGGTTTTTTTTCCAGGTCCAAATGATAGACCTTCACCCCGCGAAGTTCTGCGGGGAGTTGGCTGGCAGGATTGTCATTCTGAAAAGCTCGCGCCGGATGAATACCGGGCTGTGAACTCAATGAAATGAGCAGGATTGGGAAAAACAAGCAGCGTAACATCATAGTCGTCCCTGAGCCCTGTTCGCTTCCGCTGCGAAAACGGAGAAGATGTCCAGCTCCTCCTTCGAGAAGGCACAGGGCTTGCTGAGACAATTCACGTTCCATGGGTCGGTTATAACGAATCGAGCCCTGAAGGCCGGCCGAACTATTGCAGGCGAACCACATCGCCAAACCCAAGCTGCACGCCGGGGTTCACCTGAAGGATGCGCGCCCGGGAGTTCCCTCCATCAATGACTTGAGTGACCTCGAGAATCCCCACTTGCGTGTTGGGGTCGGTGTCTTTGAACACAGCCAAGCGCGCGAGTTCGTGGACTCCCTGTCGGGAGCCAAGGTCAATCGTGACGCTGTCGTCCTTGACGTCGGAAATTATAGAACCCTGAACCACTACCTGCGCCGCGGGAGCCTGGGGCTTTGCCATGGTTGCCTCCGTGGCGGCTGCGGGGGCAGCGGCGCCAACGGCTCCCAACTTGTTGAAGGCGGCCTGCGTGTCAGTGCGCAACTGGTTGATGGCAGCCTTCAAGTTGCTCGAGCTTTCCTCGTTGCCGAGGCGCATCGAGATCACCAACTGATCCAAGTCCTGAAGTGATCGCTGCTGGCGATCGATGATAGCTTGAAATTGCGCCTGGTTCTTGCGCAACTCCAGAAGCTGTGCATTGAGGGTCTGCAATTGAGTGGTGAGCGCCTGCACCTGATCTTGAATAGCTTTGAACTGCTCATCAAGGTAGTGCTGCTCGTCTTCCTTGAACTTGGGCCACGCGTTGGTAACGACCAATGACACGATAAACAGAGCAAGCATCGCACGCCGCATCATGTTGGACCTCCCAAACAACTTTTGAGGCGTCTAAGTAGACGCCAAATCTCTTGACGCTAGTGTCCTCACTCGCCTGTGGGGCCGCCTCCTGCCGTCGCGGGACGGCCTGGCCGGGGCTTGCCCCGGCCCTACATCATTAGGACACCACCCTATTGACGCGTTAGTTGAATATTCAGCGGGACCGTCCCGTCGGCTGTCACTTCAACCACCTGTATTGCTGTCTTGTAGCCGGAAAGAGAAATAACCAATTCATGCCGCCCGGCGGTAAGCTTGAACGAGGTGGGGGTCCGACCTACAACCGCGCCGTCTGCCGAGACCGCTGCGCCAAGGGGGGCTGTATGCACCACAACAGTACCAGTCGCCGCCGCTCCAGCCAGGGTGACCCTGACAGTCGTCATCACCCCACTCCCTACCGTGACAGTCCTTTCTATGGGTGTAAACCCCCCACCCCTGATCGTACACGTGTGCTTTCCGGCGGCCACGCTGGCATGCGTCGGGCTGGGACCTATCGGCTTATCATCAATCAACACGTCCAAGCCGGGCGGCGTGGTCACGACAGCGACTTCCCCGGTCGGCACCGAAAGGCTGGCGCTGAGGCCTCTGCTCTTTCCCCCCTCGATGGTTACGGACTGCAGGTAATCATCGTACCCCTCTTTTGAAGCCACTACTTGGTGAGTACCGGCGGAAAGAGCGATCGTGCAGGGGGTGACCCAATCGGGTTCGCTCCTGCCATCGACCGAAACCTTGGCTCCAGAGACATTCGCCGTGACCATTAATTGGCCCATCTTGGTGGTGGCGCCAGACCCTTGGCCACCGGGAGTGCGAGCAGCGATCGCCCCGGATGTCCTAACCTCTTTCGCGGAAGGCTTCCCCTTGCCCGCAGCTTGTTCCGCTGGCGGTTTGCTCGGCGCTTCGGGCGCCTGTTCCGGAAGGCCGGCGGTGACACTGTTAGTCTTCCCGCCCTCGATGGTCACCGCCTGCTGGTAATTCTCGTAGCCCTCCTTCGAAACCACTATCTGGTGAGAACCGGGGGGAAGATCGGGAATGGTGTACGGTGTGACCCAATTGGGCTCGCTCTGACCATCGACGGAAATCCGCGCGCCCGGAATATTCGACTCAACATACAATTGCCCGACCGGCGGGTTGGCTACCTGCGGCTTCCCTTTGTGGAGATACCAGTATCCCGCTCCCCCCAAGATTCCCAGGATGACAACCCCCAGCAGCGCCATGAGGATCCAAACCCTCGGCGAAGCACGGGGTTTTTGGTAGGCCGGGGCCGGTGCTGTGCCCTCGACTGGCGCTTGCCCGGGGGAAGTTCGTTGAGGCGCTATCCGAGCCGCCTCTGCCGGGGCGACGGGCGGCGCCGGCCTCTCCACGGTCGGCCCCGCCGTGCGCTCCAAATCGCTGCTTTGCAGGGGCGGAACGTTGAGCACGACGGTGGCGGAGGGCGTCGCCGGTCCTCCCAGGTACTTGAAATTCTTCAGGTCGTCCGCCAACTCCCGGCAGGTCTGATAGCGCTCGTCGGGGCTCTTGGCCAGGGCTTTGCAAATCACGTAGCTCAGACCGGGATGAATCGAGGCGTCCAGCTCGCGGGGCGGAATGGGGTTTTCGTTAATGATTTTATAAATGACGGTGGTAATGTTCTGCCCGGAGAACGGCATCTCGCCGGTCACCAGGTCGTAGAGAATGATGCCCAAGGAAAAAATGTCGGAACGGCCGTCGATCTGGCGCCCCTTGACCTGCTCCGGCGACATGTAATTGGGCGTGCCCAGCACTTGCCCCGCCTGGGTCATCCCCATCGACACCATCTTGGCAATGCCGAAGTCGGTGACTTTAACTAATCCATTATCAAGTATCATTATGTTGGCAGGCTTGATGTCACGATGAACGATGCCGTGTTGGTGAGCGTGGTCCAGGGCGCTGCACACCTGGTCGTACATAGGGATGATGGTCTCGATGGGAAGGATATTCTGGCCCTCCACCAGTTTCTCCAGCGATTTCCCTTCCAGGTATTCCATGATCAAGTAAAGGGTGCCGCTGTCTTCGCCGTAATCGAAGACGTTGACAATGTTGGGGTGGCTCAGCACCCCGGCCGCTTGCGCCTCGCGCTGAAACCGGGACTTGAACTCCTGGAATTCCTGCGCAGTAAGACCCTCGGTAAGCATGGTCTTGATCGCAACGGTTCGACCGATGACAGGGTCGTAGCCCTCATAAACCACACCCATGGAGCCGCGTCCCAGCTCTCGCACAACCTCGTATCGGCCCGCTTTGGTCGGTGCGTCGGCCATGTGACCCTCACCTTCTCCCGCTTGGCTCTTCTGCACGAAGTCGTTCAGCAGATTCTGATTCCTTGCTGTGTTCCGACTACCAGCCCGCGAGTACACCTCACCCGTGAAACTCCCAGGACTTCGCCAAGCCTATCGCAACAGGATTTTGGTGTCAAGGTTCGGTTCAACAGGTGTCGGTTCAACAGGTTCGGTTCAACATTGTCGCCATCATCTCGGCACGACCTCTCCACTGTCGGAAACGGAGCAGAATGCGGGAAATCCATACGACCGTGCTCAGCCTAGCGATCTTTCCAGAAGAACAATACTCCGTTAACTACATTTCTTTTCAATAACATTCCCGGATTAGGTGGTTAAGTGCCTTTGTTTTCATAGACATTCCAGCTTCGTTCTCGAGTTTTCCACGCCGGTCCTTTGTTTTCATAGACATTCGCGCGTCGTTCCGTCAATTTTAATAATTCTTTTTGCTTCCTGTCAGCACCCTTGGCCACCTACATCGACAGAAAGTTGTCGATCTTAGGCTGCACAGCCCGCTTCAGCAGGCTTTGGAGTGCGGCAGCGGAGCTTGCCGAGCGCCGCCTTTTTGCTTCACAGGCATTTGGTGGACCTTGACTTCGACTGCAACTGGCACCTGACACCTATCCTGGGCCGCGACCTCCTGCACAGCCTCAACCTATAATCCTAGCCTATGTTATTCTGGTTGTCAAGAGACATGAAGTCTGTTTCGCGCCATTTCCTCGACAGGGTGCTCGACGCCGCAATCATTCCCGTCCCGCCATGGCGGGAGGAATCCACTCCGCAAACCACTGGAAATGAATTGTCTACGGACTGGATTCCCGCTTTCGCGGGAATGACTGGCGTTGCTTAGGGGGCGCCACTCCAAATGACGTCACAACCTAGCGCGGGTGGCGCATACGAAGGGGAGCGCCGGCCATCTTCAAACACGGCGCTCCCTTTGTGCAAACACCACACCTGCTTCCTCGTCAGGCTGTCGCCCGGCGAGCCAGGAAGGTCCGGGCTGCTGCCAGGCTACTGCTGGGGCTGCGCAACCTGCGCCGCAGTTTGATCGGCCTGCTGCTGCTGTTGCTGGAGTTGGGCCGCTGCCGAGGCGTCCGGCGTGGGCGCTGGAACCTCTCCCGCCGTTGTACCGGTGTCGGGAGGCTTCGGCAGACCGCCCGTGCCGCCCTTGCTGGCCAGCGTTTGCATTCCCGAATCAAGCTGTGCCTGGAACTGGTTGTGCATTTCTTGGAGGTCCTGGACGCCGATCGCCACCGTCTGGCCGGCGGCGCAATCGGCCCCCTTGCTGCTCTGGACGCTGGCGGTAACGTTTTGGTTAGCGTCCGGCGTGTCCGAAAGCCGCATCACCACGTCGCCGGCAGTCAGGCTGCATTCCTGGCCGCTCGGGGTCGCCGTGACGTCGAGATTGCTCGACACCACGAAAACACGCTCGGCTGGATTCAGCGCGTCCGGCACTTCACCGTTGGTCGGCGCGGCCTGGGGATTGGCAGCCGCACCCTGTTCGGCGGCGAGTTGCCGTTGCACCTCGTCCGCAATCGCCTGTTTCACTTCGGGACTCAGTGGGGTTTGGTTGCTGGCGCCTGCGCCACCATAGGGAGGCGCTTGGGAGTTGTCGGGCGGCGCTTGGCCTCCCCCCCCGCCAGCGTTCGCTTGGGCGGCCGCATTGGCATCAGCCTGAGCTTGGTAGGCAGCCTGCAGATTAGCTGCGATCAGGTAGTCTGTCAGCCATAGCGCTGCGGTGGGGTACACGGGATACGGCGTAAACCAGCCGCCGTAGAGCCCAAACCAAGGCGTGCCAACCCAGCCCCAGGCTGCCGGGCCGAAGAAAATCCGCCCCCACGGATGGTAGGCCCAACCGTAAAAGCCCGAATGGTAGTAGAAAGCCGGAGCATATCCATAGTAACGCGCGCCGCGGTAGTCGAACCCGCGGTAGACCCGCGTATACGAGCGCCCGCCCATCACATAGGTCCGCTGATAATACGTCCTACCGCCACGGCTCATGTAGGGACTTTGCACGTAGCCGCCGCGCCGCCCCGTGTTCACGATGGTGCGGCCGTTGCGAACGGACATGATCGTTCGCCCGCCGCGAACGCCCTGATGGATGCTCATTCCGTTGGCATGGATGTCGGCGATCCTTCCGTTAGGACGACGGCTTATCTGGGCCGTCCCCCCACCTCTGAGTTGGACGTTTTGGACGGTGCGGCGGGGGCCCATTCCTGTGGTGGGTCTGTTGCCCATTGTAGTGGTGGGTCTGTTGCCCATTGTAGTGGTGGGTCTGTTGCCCATTGTAGTGGTGGGTCTGTTGCCCATTGTAGTGGTGGGTCTGTTGCCCATTGTAGTGGTGGGTCTATTGCCCATTGTCGTGGTGGGTTTGTTGCCCATTGTAGTGGTGGGTTTGTTGCCCATTGTAGTGGTGGGTCTGTTGCCCATTGTCGTGGTGGGTTTGTTGCCCATTGTCGTGGTGGGTTTGTTGCCCATTGTCGTGGTGGGTTTGTTGCTCGCCCCTGTATTTGTTCTGCTAATTGCCGGGGCAGGTCGGCTCGGTGTAGAAGTTTGCCTGGGTGCTGGGGCACTTTTCACCTGCGGGGCAGGTCGGCTCGGCGCCTGGGCTTGCTTGGGCGCTGGGGCACTCTTCACCTGCGGCGCGGGTTTGGAGGGCGCGTTGTTCTTCTTCTGGTCGCCCCAAGCGAGCGCCGAAAAGATTACCAGGAGCAAAAGCGCCATCGACTTTTTCAGGATCCTTTTGTTTAGCATGTTCAATCTCCTCATGTTTTTTTATTCGTCTCGGTCATTCGTCACGAATACGCCGCCGCACCCATCGGCCACCCGGGTGCGGCCCGGTTACGGTCCGCTGGAGAAACCTCCCGGGCACCCCGCGTCCAGCTATCGTTGGTTAGGGGAGCTACAGCTTGTGCACTTGCACGGGCGGGCAGAAATGCCGCAAGCATCTGGGCAAGGAAGGCTCCGCATGGGGTCACGAACCCTCTGGAAGAAACCCCGGCCCGGACCATCGCCACCCCCACGCCGTGGAACGCAGCAAGCTCGATGTATGGCTAACACTGCGGCTGGCCATTGTCAAGAGATATTATGTCGCCCCAATCCGTCGATAACGATGGGGGAGACCGGTGGGGGCGGTCGCCGCGGCGACCCGTGGCCCCTACGCCCCATCTGGTTTCACCCCCAGGGTGCTGGCTGTAGGGGCGAGGCGCCGCCTCGCCCCTACCTCCTCGTTACCTACCCGCACGTTATCGACGGATTAGGGTGTCGGTAGCGGTGTCATTTGCCGGACATGGAAGCTACAAGTTGCGGTCATTCCCGCGAATCCAGTGCGTGGACCGCGCATTTCTGAGGGCTTGCGGAGTGGATTCCCGCTTTCGCGGGAATGACAGGCGTTTCGAAATGGATCCCATTTCAAATGCCGCCACTACTCCTAGCCCCCCCGCGCGGTCTGCTGTGAAGCAAGGGTGGCCTCATGGGTAGGACGCGTGCCCTTAGGAGGAGGAATCGAAATCGACCCAAGCGCCTCGGCGACGGCATCTCCGCCCGACCCTGAAAGGATGCTGCACACGCAGGTCATTGCGGGGGGAGCTTATACAGCCCCATGTCCATGTCGGTGTTGAACCAGACGGAGTGCGACTCCTTTGTCCTGGGATCCAAAACTTCCACCCGGTCGTAGGCATGGCCATCCTTGTTAACCAAAGCTTGCGACTTTGGCACGACACCCATCCGCCCGAGGAAGACGTACTCCTCTTGAGTCGTGACCACGAACCAGGCCGTCTCCGGACTCTTGCCATCGCCGGATTGGAGAATCGAATCAAGCAGCGCATTGAGGATCTTCTCGTGGGTGAACGCCTCGTCTGCCTGTTGCAGTTTCTGGCAGGCGAGCATGGCATCGTAGTGGGCAACGGGACTTGCGTAGTTCCGGTCGAGCGCCCGCTTCGCCGAAGCGAGAGCACCCATCCAGTCACCCGAAACCGCGAGGTTGCGAAAGGCGGCGCGCTCAGCTATTTCCAAACTGCTGGCCAGGGGTCCGGACTTAACAGCTCCCGCCACCCGAAAGGCGCGAAAGTCTACGGTCATGTCCCCTTGCTGAACGCGCGCGAGCATCTCGGAGTACTCATGCTCGGCTTTCTGTTGTTCCGCGCTCGGAGCAGGGGGGACGCTTTGCGCCCTCATGTGGCCACCCACTAGAAGCCCACCGAGCAGAGCCACGCAAGCTATAATCACAACCCCTGATCGCGAGTAAATCATGACGGGACCTCCTTAACCTCAGATAGCATTTGCGCTCTGACATCCTATTAACAAGTTGGTTTAATTCGCGCATTTGTAGATCATGGAGCGGGCCGCGACGAGTCTCGCTGTCCAGAGACTCCGAGGCTATTCCCTTTGGAAGAGTTGGATAGGCCGGGTTCAACTCAAGAACACCCGGCCCACTCAGCAACCTCCTCCGCCCGGTCCGCCCTCGTAAAAGTAGATGCCCCAACCCGAGGAGCTGCTGTAAAAGGGCCGGGAAATGCTGTAACACTTGGGGGAGGGCTGCCAGGCCGTAAGACTGTCCCAGACGCCGCTCCCGGACGTGTTGATGTAGAACAGGTTACGCTGGTACGCAGCATGGCTCCAGCCCATGCTGGACCATTGCCCACTCCCCTCGGGCGGCCACGCCGTCGGACCCACGCTCTCCGTGCCGAACTCAATCAACTGTGCATAGTGTGTGAGCTGGCCACCATGATAGACTGACCCGGGAAAGTAGCCGACCGCTGTCCCTCCAAGGAAAAGCCACCAGTTTCCTTGAAAGAATTCATACTGTGCCGCGAACTCGTACTGCGTACCGCCCAAGGAGCTGTAGTTGGAAAAGCCAGCCCCGAAAGCCCAACTCTTGTTGGTTTGGACGAAGCCCGCGCAGGTCAAGTTGTAGCAACCGGTTTTGGTGTAACCATCCGCGGTCCAATAAATGAACAGCCTGGAATTCTGGCCGCCGTACAGAGCAGGATAGTTTTGCCATCCCACTTCCGCAGTCTGTTCTCCCGGCAGCTTGGTTCCGCTTCCTCCGGCGTACCACTGCTGCGAAAGGGAGAAAACCTCACCCAACGATGTGTTCACAGCCGGGCTCCAGACGTTGAGGGACGAATTGCCGCCTAGATTATTCACCGACTGGGACGTGTACGAATATTTGTGGGATTGAATGGCCGGCGGGAAAATCGTCTGGGCCGGCTCGGTTCCTCGGCCAAGTTCATCGGGGATCTTTTGGAAGAACTGTCGCAGCGTGGGAAAGCGCGTCAGTTGCTCCAGGGTGATCCGGAACATGGGAATCGTGTCTTCCTCACAGCCAAGCGAGTTGCCGAATTCATCGAATTGACTTTCGGCAGCGAGTTGCGAGGTAAGGTTTACGGGCCCTTCAGGCGTGGGAGAGTCCTCCTGGGGCTGGCTGAGCAAGGCTGGCCCCGGCGGCGGCAGCGCGATGCCCTTCAAACCCAGGGTCCGCACTGATGGTTGCTGCTCGATCGGGACGCAGTCAAAGTGGTTGGAATCCAGCACGAAGCTATGGCTCACCTCGACGCCTTGGTACAAAGCAAGAATGTGCTGGCGCATTTCCTCGAAGGCGGAGGCATCCTTCGCCCGGCTTTCCGCGCGAACGGAGTAATCCTCAAACCTTGCCGCTTCCGTATTCCAGATAAAATCTCCAAACGGCACGAACTGGCTCGGCGTCTCTTGGGCATATAGCGCCCCGTGCGACACCGCGATGAATAGAGCTACGAAAAACATCCTTCTTGTTGCGGTCCTCATCCTACCCTCCCTTTTTAGGTTTCGAGTTCGTGTTCTTCTTCTCACGTTCGAGCACCGTGCGGTCTCTTGATTGTCGCGATCGTTTCCGCGCGGCCTCTCTATTGTCGGAAACGCAGCAGAATGCGGAATCCCATACGACTGCGCTCAGCTTGGCGGTTTTTTTATTTGGAGGGTTCGGGCAGGACTCGGGCTGGAGGATTCTCGTAAACCCGATTTTGAAAAATGGAGTTGTGGCCGTGCAGCAGGAAGGCGTGGCGCTTGTGCCCGTGCTGGGGTCCGTCAGAGCTTCCGCGTCGCTGGTCCTATCCCCCAACAAGGTGGCCAACGAGAACAAGTCAGGACTGATAGCGGCCCCCACGGGGCGGTGTGGGAGGTCAACAATGGTCCTGCCGCGATCCCGCGGGTGGCGCATCCATTGGTTTGTATGCATGCGCCGCCAAGGGGCGCCGACATAAGCAGTCTGCCGCGCCGGATCGGCGCCACCCGCGATACTTGCTACTGCACATCCGCGACCTTGCCGTTAACGAAGGTGACTTTGAGGTCTTTGTAAGCGTAGATTTGCTTTGACCCCAGATTCGCGATCCTCTCCGGTTGGCCAAGAGCGGTGACCACCTGGTCGATGGTTTGTCCCAACTCGATTGACGCTGGCGGTGCTTGCGCCGGGGCCGATTGTGCCTGCGCGGACTGCTCCGGCTGGGCCGCGGGTTGCTGAGCTTCGGTTCCGGAATTCGACGTGTCGATCGCGAAGACCTCGCCAATTGTATCTTCGACTTTCGTTACGTCGGCCGCCTCCAGGTATCCCTTGGCAAACTGGAAGTCCACCTCGGACTTGTAGTACGTGGGTGGATTGGTCTGGTTGCAGGTGTCGCAGGCCACAACGCCAAAGGAGATTTTCTCGTTCTTCAGGTCGACGGCGATCTTGGTGGGGTACACCTTCTCGCCTTTGTTGAAATATCGTGTGTCTGACGTGTTCGTATTGCCATCGGGCACGTAACTGGCGCCCGGGATGTGGCCCTTCAGGACTCCCCAGCCGCGTTTCGCGACTTCCCCTCTCCCCTTCGTGCACAAGAAACTGGGGGGTTTGAGGCTGCCATTCTCATACTTCGACGGGCAGCCTTTCGGGCTCCCCCACGGAACCCCCAGGATTCCGCCCTTCTGAATGGCGAGCACCGTACCCTCCTCGAGCACCGTGGGACCGTTCGAGTCGGAGCCCATTTTCACGCTTTTGTACTGCGCCTGAAGCTGCTCCTGCAACGAAGGCGGGGTGGCACCTTGTCCGGCGGCGAGGGACCCCGGAATCACGGCCCCGACCACCAAGGCGATCACTGAAATCGTCATCTCGAGTTTCTGTCTCATGGTTGTGTCCTCCTTCAGCTCGCGATCTCTTGTTCTTCCGAGCCATTTCTTTGTGGCTTCACTATCAAGAACGGAGGGAAATTGGAAATTCCATAAGACTTTCCTGAAGGTAGTGGACTTTTCATTTCGAGTGTTCCGGGGGCAGGATTCGGTCCGGTGGGTTCTCATAAATCCGATTTTGTAAATTGGATCTGTGGCCGTGCAGTACGAAGGCGTGGCGCCTCCGCCCGTGCTCGGTCCTGGGGGTGGCGCATACATTGGTTTGTATGTATGCGCCGCCAGGGGTCGCCGACATAAACGGGGAGGCCGCCGGTACCTGTCGAATGTTATTGGGCTCGAGCGGCCTGGCGACTAAGGTACTTTACCGCATCTTTGAACGCACGCTTGGCAGAAGTGGCGTCCTTGGAGATGAAGAGGGCCGGATATTGAATCTTGCCCCCTCCAGCTAATTGGTATACCTCGGTCCGCAGCGCGTTTGGGCGAGATGATTCTCTCGAGACTATGGCATACTTGGCCAAGCTGGGGTCTGTTATGCAGACCCGCGGAAAGTCCAATGATCCATCTTTCTGCGTCCACCAGAGCAGGGCGTCTTTAGGAAGTTGGCGCCAGACGAGGTGGTTCGGGTCATCCCCATGCATTTCCGCATAGGCAAAGGGCAAAGTGCACGGAAGGGACAAGCGAAAGCTCACTACGACCATCACGTGCACGGGCACAGGGACGCCGTTACGCAGGGCGGGCTTGAACTTCCAGGTGCGCACGGTTTCCACAGCTTTCTCGTCGAGGCCCAGTCCCAAGGGCCTGATTACGCGAACGTCGGTGACTTGGCCGGTGGCATCCACGACAATCTGAAGAACCACCGAGCCTTGGTACCTTGCTCGACGAGCTACCTCGGAATACTCTGGGTCGGGCTTATAGACAGGAACTGGCTCGGTGACCTCGCCCCCGATGCTGTAGACACCGCCGCCACTCCTTCCTTGGGTAGGCGCAGAGTCGGGTGCCGCAGGCGGCGACTGCTGAGAAAGCAGGTTCACCTGCGCTGCGGTCAAAAGGAAGGCTGCCGCGGCCACTCCCAGCAAAGGTCGGCGGGTCCACCAGCGATGTAGGGCGTTCATTTACGTTCTCCTCGACTTCGACCCTGAGCGGGTGGCGCATCTATTGGTTTGTATGTGTGTGCCGCCAGGGATCGCCGACATAAACAGTCCCCCGTGGCGGATCGGCGCCACACGCGATTGGCTGTGGCTCACGCCGCCATTTTTCCCGGACCCTTCTGGCCAGGCACTCCGCCTTGTTGCACCAACAGGCGGACGTTGCGGGCGATGTCCACCACGACCACAACCGCCTCGGCACATCGCCCGGGCCGCTCTTGTCGGCCAGGGTCTTCAGTCCGGAGTCAACTTACCTTCCCTTCATGCTTGCGTCGGGTTTCATGGACAAGTCCGTACCTGGCCCCTGGTGGAACAACCTGCCCCTCAGATTGGCCACGTGCCAGGGTCTGGAAAGACCGGCTAATCCCTAGGCGAACGGTTTTCCGTGCAAACCCAGGCTAGGACCAGTCTGTCTCGCGCCTACCTAACCAGCTTGACCGGCACGGAGCCATTCTCCGCCGGTGGTCCGCTCAGGTCCAGGACCAGCTTGAGCGGGATCTTCTTGTTGTTGCAATGGACAGGAAACTCCATGTTCGTCTGCTTCTCATCCACCACGGGCGCGAGCGTAAAAACAAGTTTCCGGGGCTCTGTTTTCAGATCCTTGAGCGATGCGCCGGATACCTTGATTTCTTCCCTCTTGAGTTCCGCAAAACTGATGGCGGCAGGGTAGCCACGGACCCAAAGGCTCAACGTGAGGGACCACCGCCCGTCCGACTTCACCCAGCGGGTTTGTTGGTTGACGCACCCGCGCAAGAGGAACAGGTCGGGATTCTCGCAGCATGCTGGGGGTGGAGGCGGCGGCGGGTCGCAGACTTGTGGCCGTCTTGCAACTTGGGCCTTGGCCCCGCAAGCGAGGACGATTCCCGCCCCAACCGTTGTGGCCGTGCGCATCAGGTTTTCCATGTGAGCCACGGCGCGTTCCCTGACCGTACGAGCATCACACTCGGGCTCGCTTAGTCGGCTTGGTTCCCTGTTCTTTTTCATGGGGATTTCCTCCGGAAACCCAATACTCGGGATTATACTGCGCGGTTTTTCCAATCGCGTTCTCGATTTCTTTCTCCAGCAGGTCAGCCGCATCATGGATCATGCGCTCGACCGCCCTCAGCCTGCCCGCGAGCGTCGCGGTGAATTCCATCTCATCTCGACGTCCTCCGCCGCTGCCTACAAATTCGATGATCTCCCGCATCGCCTTTACGGAATCGTGCGAAAGGGTACAGTTCAGTCTCCTCGCTTCCGTGCGCCAGGACTCACGAAAGACCCAGGGATGAAATCGCGCCGCCATCTCCACTGCGAAGCGCGCACCCATGAGCCGGTGTGGAGCTGCCTCATCCGAAAAATTGCGCACATAGAAACACTTCATCGCGAGCTCGAAGATCTTCTGTACGGCGTCATCCGCTATGCGGTAATCCCAGTCGAGGTAGTCCCCTTTGCACCGTCCCTCTGCTTGCAATCGCGCCAGGAGGGGAGTGCCGGCGTAAAGCTCGACGCGACCGAAATTTTGGGGCACTGCGGCGAACTTCTCCATGAAGGCAAGATTGATTTCCAGGTCTTCAATCCTCGTTGTCGGGTCGAAAATCAGCAGATTGAAGCAGGAAAATACCCCAGAATGCTCAAGAAGCTCCAGGGCGTAGTGGTTCTGATCGCTGCGGACGCGGCGTCGCAGGGTGCTCAGGCCCAGGTCGGAGGCGTTCTCTATGCCCACGTAGAGTCGGATGAGCCCCAGACGCTCCCGCATCGCCGATAGGACGTCCGGCGTTAGATCGTTGGGGCGTGCCTTAACTATGGTGGCGAAGTCCCAAACCCCACGCTGCTCCAGTATGTCTGCCAGCGAGCCAATACGCCGTAGGGTCTCGGAGCGATCAGGCAGGAAGAAATTATCGTCATGAAAAATAAAGACCTCGATTTTCCTCTGGTGATATAGCTGTCCCATCTCGTCGGCCACATCCTCGATGGGCCGCAACCGGAAACGCTTACCCGGTAGCGTTTGCTCATGCCAGGCGGAGATACAACAGAAGGCGCAATGGCCATAGCAACCACGGCTTGCCACCAGGGGAGCCAGGCGGTGGCCGAGGCACTCGGAAGGTACCCCCCGGCGGTCTGGCCAGGGGAGCCTTTGCAGGTCAGGGGGGGCGGGCAGCTCTGTCAGCAGGACATTTCCGTGGGCGTCCCGGCAAGCCAAGCCTGGGATTGGCGCGAGATCACTCCCCGAGCAGAGAGCTTTGGCCAGGCTCACCAAGGTATTCTCAGCCTCGTGTCGGCAGATCGAATCGATTTCGGGGAAATCTCGCAGGATTTCTGTGCATGCAAACGTTCCAAAGTGGCCCCCTGCGGTGATGTGCCCTGTATAGCCATTTTGCCGGAGAGCCAAGCTGAGGGCGAGAAAATCCTTCGCCCGCCGCTGAAAGGAGAGGGAGAGACCTATGAGCGCCGGCGGTTCGCCCGATTCAAGCAGCGCCGCTAGCACGCGTTGAAGGTCGTCAGGGCCGTCGAAGGGCACGATCTGTGAACTGAACCCCGCCACAGTGAGCGACGAAGCCAGGTATCGCAGGCTGAGGTTCTCTTCCAGTTCGGGACCAACAAGCGCCACTTTGAACATTTCACCTCCCTCAACCTATAGGTCTTTCTCCATCGCGAGTGGAGCATACATTGATTTGTATGTATGCGCCGCCAGGGGTCGCCGAAACAAACAGTCCGCCGCGGCGGATCGGTGCCACCTACGATTGGCTGTCCTTCACCCCGCCAGGTTTTTCGCGCCCTTCTGGCCACTCACTCCGCCTTGTTGCACCAACAGGCGGACGTTGCGTGCGATGTCCACCACGACCACAACCGCCTCAGCGAGGAAATAGAAGCCGACTAGGAAGACAAACGACAATAAAACCGCCATCAGCAGGAACGACACGCCATCAAGAAACGTGCCGCCTGAGGCCGCGGGCAACATCTCTCCTATGCCGGGCAAGAACCGCACGGGGCTCATACCGGAGAGCCAGATAAACAAGCAGCCTCCCACGCCCGCAGCCACGCCGAAAGTGGCATTGGTTTCGCCGAAAGTTCTGAACAGAATCGAGAAAATCGGGATGACGGTGAAGGGCGACTGATCCAGGTTGCGGACGCTCTCCGCGCGGTAGAAGAAAATCTGAAACAGCGCGGCAATCGCCGCAGCGAAGATGATCGCGAACAGCAGTCCGCCGATGGTGCCTTGGGTTGGAAGTTGGAACGAGTATTTGAGGATTTCAATCAGGAAATACAGTCCGCCCAGAACGGTGAGCACTCCAAAAGCCCACAAGGCGAACACCACGGCGGTCCGGATAACGTTGCCCCGGTCAAGCGCCTCGAGCACGGGACGAAAGAAAAAAAGCGGGGGCACAGGGGCCTGCTTGGGAGCCGCAGAAGGCGGAGCCGGAGCGGGGCTTACACCCGTGGACTGCCCGCAGTGCACACATACAGTTGCCGTATCTGAAATGTTCTTCCCACAGTTTTCACAAAACATGCTTCCCTCCTTTCGACTGCTTGCAGCAGTCGCGTACCTCTCTGCGCCTAGCGCTGTTGCTGTTGGCGCTGACGCTGAAGTTGCCTGGCATATTCCTGTTGTTCCTGTTGAGCCGCGAAGCTCAACTGCTGGAGTTCGGGGTGGTCGGGGAACAGAACCGCGAGTCGGGTCAATAACGCCGCGGACTGATCGTAGTTTCGCGCCGCCCGCGCCGCTTGGACCTTGCGCGCCATTGTGCTCAAAACCTGTTGCAGGATTTGGGCCGCCTCGGGATCGCCCTGCTGGCTTGCCCTCCTGGCCCAGGAAAGAGCGCAGTCGCCGGGAGGGTCGATGTAGCGCTCAGCCGCGAAAGCCTCTTCAGCCTTCGCGTGAGCCTGTTGGTAGGGGGGAGCGGCCGGGGTATGAGGCGGTGGCTCGGGCGTGGGAGCCGTTTGCGCTGGTCCGGGAGGAGTTGACGAGGATTCGCCAACGGAAGGGGCCGGCACTGAACCCTGGGATGCGGTCCCAGAGGGTTGTGGCGCCTGGGAAGCGCTTTGAGCTTCGTCGGATGCCATTGAAGGTGTCGCGGGTCCGGTGGATACTGCCTGTGCGGCGACCGCATTTGCGGAACTAGCCGGCGAGGAACGCTCAGTATTCGCCTGCATCCAATGCCCACGCTTGTGGAATTTGAAATAACCGACTGCCGCGCCTAGCACAACCAACACGGACAAGCCTGCAACAATCCAGACGAGGTTTCCCTTCTTCGCTTCCATCGGGGGATGGGGCGGCGCGGTTTCGGTTGGGCCGCTAATGGCGGCAGGTAGTGGAACGTGCTGAGGCTGGCCCGCCTCGAGAGGAGGGGGAGCAATGGTAGGCACCGCCTCCGAGGGCGACTTGCCGCACTGCTTGCAGAACTTGGCGCCGGCCAGGACCGGTGCCCCACAGTGGGGACAAGGTTTCACCTCGGTGGGTGGGGTTGGCGGCTGTACCCTAACGGTTGCGCTCAAGGCTGGGGGCGGCGCCAAGGGCGTTGGGGCTGCGGCCGCGGGAATCTGCTGTTGCGTCTGGAGCGATTCCGTTGTGAGCGCGCTTCCGCAGCGGCCGCAAAATCTCTTGCCGGGCTGCACTTCCCCACCGCACTTGGGGCAACGGCTTTGGGGAGAGATTGTACCGATGTGAGGCGCCGCCGTGGCCCTGATGGAGGCGCCGCACTTTCCGCAAAACCTCTTGCCTTCTCCTAACTCAGCATGGCAATTCGGACAGGTCATTGCTCACCTCCAGACGTGTCAGCGAGACCACCTGTTCTCTCGCGGGTCGCGGCGACATAAAAAGCGATGTCGGCGCCACCCGCGGTGCATTCACACCCAAGGCCGGTCCGGACCGAACCCTCAGTGTTCCCATATAATGATCTCGCCGCCGTTTGTTCCGCAGACAAGCCTACGGCCGTCCTTCGAGAACGCCACCGTTGTGACAAGCGTTCCCTCGGGACTCCTCTTCGTAACAAGCGGCAAACCCTTGAAGAAATCCCAAAGCGTTACTGGCGAGTAGCCGTTGGGGCCGCCGCCAACGTAGCTGTCGATGGTGACCGCTATTTTGCCGTCCGGCGAAACCGCGGCAGGGGCTATCTCGAATCGCTTAACCCAGCTTTGGGGCCCGCCATAGTGCCATATCACAACGTGCTGGCTGGTGCCGAATATGACTTCGCCGGACCCGGGCGGAGCAAAGGCAAGGACCCGGACACGCTCATCCCTATGGAGCGGAGGAAGTCTTCCCAGCGTTGCGACCGACCTCTGTGTGCTCACATCCCAAACCCCGAGCGTCCACTCGTCCCTGGAAGTCCCGGGGCCAGACCCGGCAATTAGGGTCCCATCAGCCGAAAATGCCACCTGTTTGACCCCGCCCTCGGCCGAGAGTTGCCACACACCGTCGCCGCTGGGCACGCGCCTAAGGTTTAGGATGCCGTCCTCGGTCACACTGGCTAGTAATCCTCCCTCCGGAGAGAACATGAGGCCCGTTATCTTTGCTTGCAATCCATGCAGCAGCGCAAGTCGTCGAGGAGTGCCGACCTCCCAAAGCGATACGTCCGGCCCCGCAACTCTGGACTGAAAGGGTGGCGGTATTGTGCCAGTGGCCACGAAGTGGCCGTCTGGAGATAGTGCCATGGGCAATACCTCGGCCGGTATTTTCTGGAGTACGGTTCCCTTGGCAGTGTCCATCAGTGTCACGCCGAGGTCGGCTCCGAGGACCCACACGGCGAGGGTGCGTCCGTCCGCCGAGCTGTCGAGGGCATAGACGTTGCCCTGAAGCTTAGCAAGGAGCCTGCTATGCAGACTCACGCAATTGCTCACGCCGATCATGGGCGGGCTGGGAAGCTGCTTTACAGGCTGCTGCGGGGGGCCGTAGACGGCAGAGTACCTTTGGGTGGGCTCAGGACTTTCCGCCGAACCCTCCCTTGCAAGTCCGACCAGGCCGGCCAGCAGGAGAATCGCAACCGCAAGGAGCCGTTCAAGATTAGGCGTAAGAACTGCCATTTCATCACCTCCGTTTGGCAGTGTGCCGTGCCGATAACTGTGGGAGTTTCCATCCATCGTTGTTGTCTCCTCTCCATGTGAGGGCAGGTTAAGAACAGTTACCATGTCGCTACCTCATGCTCGAAAAAAGTGGCCCTGGACATCAGGAGCCTACGGGCAAATGCGCGAAGCGACAGCGGCAAGCAAACGAGTATTGCAGAGTTTCACTGTCCAGAGACTCTCCGGCTGTCCTCTGGAAAGAAGGAGCCGCAGACTTCTAAAACCATGAAGTTTGCACTGCTGTCGCGCTCCGATCCATCGGGCCGGCATTTCGGGCGCTAGGTGGTCCCCTTCCACGCCCAAGTGCCCCCGTTGGGATTCCCCCGTGGTCGCGCAGGCGCGAGAGAATGTTCACCTGTCCCCGAAACGTCTGGGATCACTTCCGGGATAGCGTCATCAGAGGCTTACCAACGAGTATGAAGCGGGCCCCGTCCCATCGATATCGCAACGTGACATCGTACTTGTCAGGCTTAGGACAGAAGCGGCCACCGCCAGTCGCCCCCACCAAAAGCAGACCATGTGCGATGCCCCGTATGACGGGATTCCCCAACATGTCATTGCAGTTCTGATCTGGGTCATTTAGGAAACGCCGCACATCTCGGTAGATTTCACTTTGATCGACTATCGCAAGTAAGGTTACTTTTCCGTTCCTCATTGCGTAAACATAATCGTATTCGTAGTACGCGTTCTGCGGATTAGCAGCTATCTTATTGTCAACGCCGATACTCACAGCTGCTTCCTCATGTCCGTCGCCATTGAGGTCGCCATAAATGATCCGGGAGATGCTGTAGTTCTCATCTTGGGTCTCCTGTTTTCCGTTTCGAAGTTGAATCGCTGCCGCCTGCCTGGGTTTCGGAAACGTAAAGTTGCGGAAATCGACACGCCGGATTTCACGTCCGCTTCCAACGGGGCTGGCGCTTCCCGCGCCCTGGCTCGCGGGCTTCGCACCGGCCTGGGCTAATACCGATATTTCCGCGGTCAAGCATACAAAAATCAACACAGCACAAATCCACGTTCCTCCGGTTCCAGTCTTCATAGCTCCCACCTCACTCGTATGCAGAAGTATTCTTTCCCCCAGTTCGTCGCCTGTTGGGTTCCGACCGCCCACCCTCGGTAGGTCGGCGGCGGGCTTGGTCCTACCAGTGCCGCCCGCCACGGCCTCTCTCGTCTGCCGCCAATCCCCTCAGGTCAAATTGTTAATCTAGCTTGACCTCCTCAACTCGCCAACCGTCGTCGTAGAGCTTCATTAGGGCCTCACCTTTGGAAGCCTTGGGTCCCGTCTCCAGGAGGGCCTTCACTTCCTTGGGAACAGAATCCAAATCCCATTTCCATGTGAATTGGACGTCCTTGGTCGTACCTTGGGGCCCCTCTATCTCAGGCCCGTCCGCTATGCCTGTCACTTCGACGACGCGGCGCGGCATCGTCTTTGTTTGCAGGAACGCTTCGCCGAGTGGCTGGCCAGGGTAAATAAAGCCCCCGATAGACGAGAAATAGGTCGACCCCTTCGGGGTCAAAATGATTGTGTAGACCTTTCCGTCGGGGTTTGCGGCGGTCCTGTCTGTAAAGAGATGCGGATTCTCTGGGCCTTTCTGCCAAAAGCCCTGCTCCAGGCCGACCCGAACCGTGTCCGCCTTGAGATGCGCATCTTGGTTCCCCGGCGTGAACTTGTCCGACGCCTGAATGACCTTCGTGGCTTTGCCCCGGCTCAACTCTGACTTCCCACCACACGCAATCATGGAAATGAGAACCGGTATTGTTACTGCCCCAATAATTGTGGTGCGCCACTTCATGTTTGTGCCTCCTTCGCACGCTGGCTTTGATTTGTGTTGCGCGGTTAGCGCATTCATTGGTTTGTATGTAAGCGCCGCCAAGGGGCGCCGGCATAAACAGTCCGCCCCGACGGATCGGCGCCACCGGCGTTACTTGCTACTGCACATCCGAGACTTTGCCGTTAACGAAGGTGACTTTCAGGTCTTTATAAACGTAGATCTTTTTTGACCCCACGTTGGCGATCCTCTCCGGCTGACCCAGGGCGCCGACCACCTCGTCGATGGTTTGTCCCAATTGGATTTGCGCGGGCGGCGCTTGCGGTGGGGCCTGCTCTGCCTGCGCGGGCTGCTCCGGCTGGGTCGGGGATTGCGCGGGCTGCGCTTGGGCCGCGCCTGTGTCGATCGCAAAGACCTTGGCGATTGTGTCTTCGACATCGGGGACGCTGGTACTAGCCAGAGAGCCCTTGGGAAACTCGAAGAAAACATCCGACTTGTAAGATGAAGGCTGAGCGGTTCCATTACAGGCATCACACTCGATGATGCGGAACCCGACCCTATCCTTCTTGGGATTGACGTCGATCTTAGTGACGTATACCTTTTCGCCGGTCGGAAGTTGGCGCGCAGTTTTTCCGCACATTGCGGCGGCGAACTTGCCGGGCGGATTCAGGCTCCCATCCTTGAACGTGGCCGGAGCCAGCGTGAGGTTTCCGGGAGGACACCCCTGAATTCCTCCCTTTTGGATAACCAGCACGGTTCCCGGCTCCGTAATCGTGACCTGGCCGGAGCTGAAGGCAGTCTTCGCGAGCTTGTATTGCGCCTGGAGCTGCTCAAGTAAAGATGGGGGCGCGGCGTTTTGCGCCACCGCCGTGGGAGCGGCAAGAATCCCGACAACTATCAAACCGACTAGTAAGAATGCGATTTCGCTTTTCTGTCTCATATTGAAATCCTCCTTCGAGGTGAATGTTCCTGATTGCCGATTGACGATTGAAAGAATCGGCAGTTCAATCGTCAATCGGCAATCGCCTTACTGTTTGGCCGGGGCTTGTGCTGTCTTAACCTCTTGCTGGACTTCTCTCTCGGCGTCGTCGGCTTGCCTCTGTTGGTCTGCCAACTGAGCGTCTACGCCCTTGTCGGGCGCTGGCAGGGGTACCTGCCCGGCCGAAGTTTGCGTATCCGGCGCCTTGGGCAGACCACCTGTGCCTGAGTTCTTTGCCAGGGCGTCGAGCCCGGCATCGAGCTGCTGGCGGAAGTTGTTATGCATCTCTTGCAAGTCAGTGACGGCGACGCGGGGCGAAGAACCGACTTCGCAATCGTTTGGCTTGCTGCTCATAACACTTACTTCCACCTTGCCGTCGGTCCCCGGCGTGCTTTCGATACGCGTAATAACGTCCCCGGGTGCAAGTTCACATTCCTGACCCTCTGCCGTGGACACACCGAGATTGCTGGACACCACGAAAAGGCGCTGCTTCGGATCAAGCGCCGGCGGCGGCGCCTGATCGCCGTAGGCCGGCTGCGCTTGCGGGGACTGTGCCGCAGCCTGCTCGGCCTGGAGTTCGCGGTGCACTTCCGCGTCGACCATCTCCTTCACATGGGGGTCCATTGGAGTTGCGGCTGCGCTTCCCGCCTCCGGGGGCGCGGGCTGCTCGCCGGGTTGAGGGGGCTCAGGATTCGCTGCCCCCTCCTGCTTGGCCTCGTAAGCAAGTTTCAGGTTTTCTGCCAGCAGGTAATCCGTAAGCCACAACGATGCCGTGGGGTAGACAGGCGCCGGAGCGAAGTAGCCTCCGTATAACCATGGGGCAGGGCCCCAGCCCCAATTGTAGTAAACAGGGGCTGCCCATGGGTTGTAAGCCCAGCCATAAAACACAGGATGGTAGTAGTAGGCCGGCGCATAGCGGTAGTAATGCACGCCGCGGTAAAAGTGGTCGCGGTAGGCGTAGGCGTGAGGATGCCCGTGCACCCAGTACGTGCGTTGGTAGACGGGCTGGTTGTAGCGGTCGCGAGAATATGGCCGCTCCAGATAGCCCCGGTGCGGCCCCATGCTGACTAGGTGATGACCATTCCGGTCGATAGACACGACCTTTCTGTCGCCAGGATGAAAACCCCGTTCGACCGTCATGCCACGCTTCAGGTCACGGACTTCTCTTATTTGCCCTCTGTTGCCGAACTTCGCCTCTTGGCCCTGCTTTCCAACGAAGTGTGTCGGCTTGTTGTTGCGGTCCCTTTCCAGGGTGCCTCCGCCACGGGTGGGGACAGCGCTGGAACTGCGAGGGTCACTGAACGACCTGCCACCGCCACCGGCGCCAGACGTACCGCCTCCGCCCTTCCCACCGCCGCCACCGGCGCCAGACGTACCGCCTCCGCCCTTCCCGCCCCCGCCACCGGCGCCAGGCGTTCCGCCTCCGCCCTTCCCACCACCGCCACCAGCGCTAGGCGTACCGCCACCGCCCTTGTTTGAGCCAGCTTGGTTGCCTGAACCGAAGTTGGATCCGCTAGGTTGCTTCGCCCCGGCATTGGCAGGCTGCACGCGCGCCGGCGGTGTGGTAGTGCGCTGCACTGGGCGCGCCGCCGGCTGGACCGGCTTAGCCGCAGGCTTAGCTGCTGGCTGGGCCGGTTTAGAGGGCGCCGGCGCGCCAGTCTTCTTCTGGTCGCCCCAAGCGAGCGCAGAAAAGATTATCAGGACAAAAATTACCGTTGACTTTTTGATGATCCCTTTGTTTAGCATGTTTAAGCTCCTCATGATCTCTTGTTCGTCCGAGTCGTTTCTTTGCGACTTCACTATCGACAACGGGGGGAAATTGCAAATTCCACAAAACTCTGTTGATCGTAGTGAATCTTCCATTTCTGCGGCTCCGCGGCGCATACACTGGTCTGTATCTAGGCACGACCAAGAGGCGCCGGCATAAACAGTCCGCCGCCGCGGATCGGTGCCACCCGCGTAATCCGAACGCCCGTGCTACGTCCCCCGCCCGACTGCCCATCGGCGAGAAAGGAATGCCGAGGGCGCTGCCAAGTTACGGTTGGGCCTGCGCAATCTGGTGCTCCGTTTGATCGGCCTGCTGCTGCTGTGCTATGAGTTGTTCTTGTGCCTTAGAGTCAGGCATCGGGGGTGGAACCTCTCCCCCCGCCGGAGCGGTGTCGGGAGGTTTCGGCAGGCCGTGTGTGCCGCGCTTTTCGATCAACGTTTTCAATCCATCGTTGAGCTGTTCCAGGAACCGATTGTGCATTTCCTGGAGATCCTGGACGCCGATGGCCACCGTCTGGCCGATGGCGCAATCCCCCTTCTTGTTGCTCTGAATGCTGGCGGTAACGTTTTGGTTTGCGTCCGGCGTGTCCGAGAGCCGCATTACCACATCGCCTGGAGTCAGGCTGCATTCCTGGCCGGTCGAGGGAACGGTGACGTCCAGATTACGCGACACCACGAAAATACGGTCAGATGGTTTCAGCGCATCCGGCACTTCAGCGACCGTCGGTGGGGGTGCGGGCTTGGTAGCCACAGCCTGTTCGGCCCGGAGTTGCCGGCGCACCTCGTCTGCGATCGCTTGCTTCACTTCAGGACTTAGTGGAGTCTGGGTGGCCGTCGCTGGACCGCTATAGGCTGCGCCGGGACTACCGGGTGCGGCCGCATTGGCTTCAGCCTGGGCCTCGTAGGCAACCTGCAAATTGGCCGCAATCAGGTAGTCTGTGAGCCATAGCGAGGCGTTGGGGTACACCGGATTTGGCGTAAAGTAGGCGCCGTAGAACCCAAGCCAGGGCGAACCAGCCCAGCCCCAGGCTGCCGGGCTGAAGTAAATCGGCGTAACCCACGGATTGTAGGCCCAATCGTAAAACCGCGGGTGGTAGTAATAGTCAGGAACATAGCCATAGTAACGCACGCCACGGTAGTCGTACGCGCGGTAGACCCGCGCGTAAGAGCGCCCGCCGACCACGTAGGTCCGCTGATAATACGTCCTGCCGTTCCGGGTGAGGTAAGGACGCTGTACGTAGCCGCCATGTGCTCCCGTGCTCACAATCGTGAGCCCATTGCGCTCGGAGACGATCGTTCGCCCGCCGCGAAGGCCGTGATCGATGGTCATCCCATTGGCATGGATCCATGCCACCTGCCCACCGGGACGAAAAGTGGCGCTGGCGGGGTGTCCGGAGAGGTCCATGAAGGTTCTGGTGATTCTGGCGCCGGGATGCAGTGCATTCATGCCACCCAGCTTGCCGGCGTTCATGCCACCCCGGGCGCCCATGCCCGTATTGGGTCTGCTGCTCATCCCTGTGTGTGTATTACCGGGTCCCACGGCACGTCGGCTCGGCGTCTGGGCCGGCTTGGCCGCTGGCGCGGATTTCGCCTTTGGTGCGGCCTTGGCAGGCGCAGTCTGTTTGCTGGGCGCGGTGGTCTTCTTCTGGTCGCCCCAAGCGACCGGAGAGAAAAGCCCCAGGAGTAATAACACCAACGACTTTTTCAGGATCGGTCTACTTGTCATATCTGACCCCTCGCTGGTTTCTTACTGGTCTGAGTCGTTTCTTTGCAGATTCACTTTCAGAAACGAAAGGGAGTTAGAAATTCCACAAAACTTTGCCGATCATACTGAGTTCTTCATTTCGGAGGCTCCGGCTGCGCGGCTGTGTCGGGCGACTTCTCGTATACCGAGGGGGAGGCCGGCCACATCTCGAGGACTTGGCTGCGGTCAAGTTGCACGGCCCCCCCGGCTCCGGGTGTCTGAGCCTTCATGGCGCCGCTTCCGGCCTTTAATGTGTAGCGCGCCCCTTGAGTTACGAACTCAACAACTGCGAGTGCTGTTTGGCCTTGGCTCGTTGTCATTACGCCAATCACCTCCGCGCCCCGGTCGAGAGGGACGGGGCCATCGTGAAGGACTGGCAGGAGCAAGGTCCCCCGGAATTGAAGAGTTCCGTCCGGCCGCGGCTTGACAGAACTCAGAGCAAGCAAAAGATGAGCGCCGACCTCGAGGTGAAGGGAGGGCGGGTGTTCAGCGGCCACGGCAGCCGCCGCGTTGGCAGCCCCAGAGGATGATGAGCGGGAAGATTGAGCGACGAGCGCAGTACTCAGAGCACCACTTGTGCCTGCCTTTCCCACTTCTGGGACCGCCTGAGGCGCAGCGGCAGCATTGCTAGCCGGACTGGGAGGCGGTTGCGCCGCAGCCTGCATGGGCTGGCTCGGGACATTGCCGACTTCGGGGCTGGGGGGAGAAGGCGCTGCAACCTGGGGCAGACCGTGCTCTTGCTTTCCTCGGGTGCCCACTAGGGGGTGCCTCGCGGCCTGTTGCTGGGCGCGCTCGCGGTTAGTTAGGGCACCCACAAGGGGCGCCCCTACAAGAGGGTGCTCCGCGACCTGTGGCTGGGCGTTCGCTGGCTGCTTCTGAGAAACCGCAGTGCGGGCTGCAACCTCCGCTTGGCGAGGCCGCCCGCGCCGCAGTTCCATCACAAGCACGCCGTCCGCAATCAACACCAGCAACGCAACTGCGCCCAGCCCCCATACCACCTTCCACGAAATGAACGGCCTCCAAAAAGTCTCCCAGCGAGCACCCTTGTGGGAAGGGGCAGTCGATTTTGCCGCACGCAGCTTTGCGGCCTCTGAACGCAGGAATCCCTCCAGCCAGTTATCGAGCCGTTTCCGCGTTTCCTTCCACACCGCTTCCGGTTCCGGCGAAGCCTCGGCCTCGAAATTCAGCAGGCGGCTCTGAAGCTCAGCGCAATCCTGGCAATGCTTCAAGTGCTCCGTGACCTGCTCCCTCAACGGGGCGGGCGCCTCTCCCTCGAGTACCGCGAGGAGCGTCTCCGCATCCGGACAGGGATCTCGTTTTGCGCCGCCTTGTTGCCGCACCTGAGCCAAAAGCTTCTCCAGAAAATTGTCTTCGTTCCAGTCGGTCATCGCAGTCGAGCGATCGCCCCTTCCATTCTCAGCCACAGCATGCGGCGGCCGTTTTGGAGATGGGATTTCACCGCTTCAAGCGGCAAACCCGTGCGAGCTGCGGTCTCCTCGTAGGAGTAGCCCTCGATTTTCATCTCCAGGCATCGCCGCTGCTCGGGGGGCAGGAAACTCATCTCCTGCCAAAGTTTCTCGAGGGTCAAGTGCAACTCGGAGGATGAGTCCAGCGTTCCCGCCGCAAGCAGTTCAGCCAAATGTGTCTCGTCAAGCTCCACTACCGCACGGCCTTTCCGCCACTGGTCGATGCAGACGTTTTTTGCGATCCGCAGCAGCCATCCCAGGAAGTTGCCGCCCTGAAACGTGTGGATCTTTTGGTAAATGCGGAGGAAGGTCTCTTGCGTTGCGTCCTCCGCAGCGGCACTATCGGCAAAAAAGCTTCGGCACGCCATATATACCCTTTTGCGATGCCTGGCGAAGAGTTCCGCAAAGTAGTCGCTGCTCCCGGTCTCCTGAAAAAGGCGCACGATTTCTTCATCAGAAATCGCTGGCGCCGTTTGTGCCTTACTTGACATAACGTATGAACTTCGAAAATTCCATAAGGCAGAGTTATTCTCCTGACCCAAGCGAGTGGTCATGGGCCAGCGGCCCACCCATACAAATGAAAGTCAAGACGTCACCCCCGCGAAAGCGGGGGTCCATGTCCGGGAGGAACTGGATTCCCGCTCCCCCGCCTTCGCGGAGGACACGCTTCGCGGGAATGACGTGACTTTCGACGGAGACCCTTCGGACACCTTGGCCTCCGACACACTCAGATTTGGTTAGGGGAGTTACAGCTTGCGCATTGGTACGGGCGGGCGGAAATGCTGCAAGCACAAAGGGGAGGAAGGCTCCCAAAGGGGGCGCGAACCCTGTGAAAGAGGACCCGGGCCGGGACATCGCCACCTCTACGCTGTGGAACGAAGGAAACTCGGCGTATGGTTAACACCGGGGCGGGGCGGTGTCAAGAGACATTATGTCTCCCCAATTCGCCGATAAGGTCGTCGAATGCAGTAGACACTGGGTTCGGGGGGTGGGACGTCAGCGCCGGCAGGCCATGCCGAGCGTAGCCGCCTTGCGTTTCGGCTGAGATCAGTGTCCCAGGGCTC
>Ga0326728_10003535_pt1 | contig 48131 bp, 42 predicted proteins | sample MB3enrmetagenome_FD_207602 | JGI IMG/M metagenome (GOLD analysis project Ga0326728, IMG submission 207602) | Lab enriched peat soil microbial communities from McLean, Ithaca, NY, United States - MB31MN | ecosystem: Environmental > Terrestrial > Soil > Wetlands > Peat | place: USA: New York...
CCAGTAAATCGTGTCTGCGCCCTTGGCAGCAATTTCTTCAAAAATCGGGAGGAACATCTTTTCCTTTATGGAGTTCTGGCCGGTGTAAACGACGTCGAGTCCTTTCGATCTGAAGAATTCAGGCAATGAAGGTGTCTTACCCGGGACTCCTTCTACCACTGGCTTCGCGAAGGCCATATCCTCGGCCATAAAAGCAAGTTTTTTGGTTCCAATGACTTTGGTCCATAACTCCCAGGCCTTTACGTTCGGATCGAAATGGACCCCCCCCTTCGTAAAGGGTCTAAAAAAGAACTTATATTTATCATAATTGGCACAAACCATATACGTCGGCTCATCGTGAGCAACGAAGACGCCGAACATGATATGCGGGTATTGCTTATATAATTCGGCCCCCACTTCCATACATGAAAAAACAGGCTCAGTCGACTCAACGACGACTAAAGCACATCTATCGGTCATGACCAGCTTTTTATAAGCCGCTACAACAAGTGGGATCTCGCCCTTGGAATCCTCGACAATCAGCTGAACCGGCCTTCCAAGGATTCCACCTTCCGCATTCAGGTCATCTACGCTGATTTCCAGTGCGGTTTTGTCGCTCAATCCCCAAGGAGCAGATAAACGGCCGATGAATCCAATTTTAATCGGCGCCTTTCCCTCCCCGGCAGCACCTTTGCCCGGTATTGGTTTCTCAGATGCCGCCTGCGATGTACCTCCGGCGACAACAAACACGGCCACGATTACTAATAATGCCAGCGTAAAGATACTTTTGGTCTTCATGGCTACCTCCTTTTCTATTATTGTTGTTATGATGATCAATAATTGTTGTCTCGCAATGGAGTGTGCTAGCACTCCGACGAGGTGTGTCTGTATTTGTCTCTACTCTCATTAAAGAGGGTCTGTAGATCTCCAAAATTTAAGCTGCCCTTTTCGATTTTTAGTCTTGATGGCTGGAGTGCTTCCATCTCTTCCCTCCCCGAGTGCCGCTTCCGCGTTCTTAAAGAAGGCCTATGATGGGTTCTTGAAAATCCCGTTGAAAATAATCCGGATATTCTGGTCGATGATTTCCTCCAGGCCCAGCCCGCCGCTCTCCCTGAACCAGTACCCCAGCCAGTGGCTCATGGAGATGATCAAAAAAGAGATCACGCTGGGGTTCTTCTTTTTATCGATATCAGGGATTTTCTTGAGCTCATTTTTGAGCAAGTGAAAAATCGCCTGCTCTCTTTTGTACAGATCACTCTTATTCTTCCTCGTCAACTGGTGCCGTTCGCGCAGGACCAACAGGCGGACTTCTTTATTTTGATTCAGATGATTGGCATAGGTGCGGATCAATTCCTGAAAGGCCTGTTTGGCATCGAGGTCTTTCGCTTGACTTTCTTTTATCCTCTCCTTCAGCACCCGCAAAAAGAGGTCCGTATGCTGGATTAATATCAAAGCAAGAATATCTTCCTTCGTTTTGAAGTAGTGATAAACCCCGGCTTTGCTGATTTTGGCTTTCCCGGCCACATCCCGTAGTGAGGTGGCCTGATAACCCTTTTCACAAAATACGATAGCCGCAGTATTGGCCAGGTATTCCTTCCTTTCGTCCAAGCTCAGTCTAAACAAGAATCTGATCCTTTCGTTGAAGAAATGGTCCAGGAGGGTTTTTGACCGGCTGACCGGTTTCTCGACCTGCTGGCCGCAATAATAACAGGTCAAATTTTTCTGTCAAGAACTTTTTAGATGGTCTGCAGTTCAAACACTGGACTTTAGACACCAGACTTCTCTTTTTCGTGAGAGCGCAAGTTGTGAGTCGTTAGGGGTTACACCTTGAGCCTCACGACTGACGCCTTGCGATAAAAAGTTCAGTCTGATATCTGGAGTCTGTGGTCTAATATCTGAATCACAGACATTTCCTTAACCCGGCAAGTACTCCTTATATTGCTGGGATTTACTTTTTCTCTCCTCTTTCGTCCGCAAAAAATAGTCTTTGGACGGCGCAATATGGTAGGTAAAATGATTGTACGACACGTCTGGACGAAACCGATTATCCGCCAAAGCTTTCTTCTCGAATTTCACGCGGATCTTTCCGCCGGCCATACTCAGTTTTCCCCGAACCCCGCACGTTGGACATTCAACGGTTTCCCGATCCTTTAATATCCGAACCAGCCAATCATGGCAGGAAGGGCAGACACCATCCTCCCCTTGATAGGTTAGATCCTTCTTCCGGACGGCAGCGGCAATTTCTTTCCCCATGCGATAGGCCACATCCATCGCCTCCTGATCCAGGACGACCTCGGATATCCCTTGAGTGCAGATGGCGGCCTCGTTGATCTTGGTCAAACCCATCACATTCAGGAGGATGTTGGATTGGACAGAAATATAGGGGATCCACCCGTGCGTCGCATAGGGAACAATGACGGTCGCTGGCTTTTTGATCTTGCCAATCTGATGGCCAAGGATCCAACACCGGTCGATCAGCTGCTTGATCACGGCGGTCAATTCCAGGAAATAGCACGGGGAGCCCAGGATGACCCCGTCGCACTCATTTACTTTGGAAAAAATGAAGCTCACATCATCATCTTTTACCTGACAGACGTTTTCGCGAAACAGGCAGAGCCCGCATCCTCGGCAGGGGCCGATTTTATAATCCGTCAGCCTGAGAATTTCCACTTGTGCGCCTTCCGATTCAGAACCCATCAAGGCTTGTTTCAGAAGAATTTCCGTGTTCCCGTTCCTCCGGGAACTCCCGTTCAAGGCCAACACTTTCATGACAAATATTCTCCTTTCTATTCTTAAGAATGTAGTGTACCAAATCCTAAACTTCTTTACGCTGATTCCGCAACCGTCATTCGTTCTTATTTTGCCCGTTGGACTCTGCGCGTATCCGAGAAACCTCCCTTTCGCCGCTTCTGTGTTCCAATGACGATTAGCGAAAGACCGGCGGAAGGAGCTGTAGATAGTTCCTGCCGGTTATAGCGCCGGCACAAATAAACCCGGAGTGGACAGCGCCCTCGATGCCTCCTTCGTTGATGCGCTTCCCGTAGGTATCACCTGCAAAAAATAGTCCTTCGACGGTAGGGCATTTTACATCCACCCACTCATCCTCCGGGTGCCGCCACAGGATGCAGGTATCTCCGACCGTAAAGAACATGAACTCAAGCGATTCTCTCCAACCCCGGAATGCGGTATCCGCAAACTTCAACATCCTGTCGATCACCGTATCTACTTTTTTCTTATCGTGTGCTTCTGCGCTCAGGATACTGCTGGCCATGCCCAGCAGGTGCTTGCCTTCGGGGGCCGTCGTGGGTGCAATGGCGGACATCGCGACAACATCGAGCGGAACATTGCCCCTGAACAACCCTTCACTCTCGGGAATCAACATGGAGGTATGGTAGAAAGACCTGGGATCGACATCGAGCTCACAGAAGGCATTCACCGGTTTCGTCATGCCAAACTGGCCGGCAACCATCGAAGTATGTATTATCTTTTTGGTTAATCTAACAAATTCCGCCGGCAGCATGCTCTCGGGCAAGATTTTCAGTAATGCCTTTGGCGGAGAAGTGCAGACGACCACCGGAGATTTGATTTCCATGGTTTTGCCGTCCATGTCAACTGCAACACCGGCTGCTCTTCCATTCCGGATGATAACCTCTCTGACCGAGGCATTTGTGACGATTTCGCCTCCGGCGTCTTTGAGAGCGGAAGCAAAACCCTCTGTAATAAAACGGTGTCCGGGCGCACCGGCGAAAGCCCATGAGCCATTCGTGATATGGACACGGGTCTCCTGGACTTGTAGAAATACCTTCAGATTCTCTCCGGCTGCGTTGAGGGCCGGGTCATTCATGATCGTCTGGAAAGTTCCCATGGCATAGTGGAATTCTTGTGCGAGTTCGTTAGGGGTTATTTCTTCCACCCAATTTTTCAAGGTCACATGGTCGAGCTTTTCAGCCTCGGCAATCGTGCGTACCTGGAGCTTGCGCTTATGGACCTTTACCATCTCGGCGTAATCTTCATCGCTCATCCAGCCGTACTTGGCTCTCCTGCCCACGATATGGGGCTTCCACTCATGGTCATACCAGACAAAGCCTGCATTGGGATAGAAGATCGAAGGCTTGTTAAAGAGGGCCAGGGCATGGCTGACGCGGCCGCGATTGGTGTACCATGCTCCTCTGCCGCCCGCTTCCAGGACATATCCATTGAGCATCTTTTTCTTGATCAGCGTAGGAAGATCAGGCTCAGTCCTGTCACTCACCCAAGAATGAGCGGATTGGGCAAGCGTTTTACGGAACGCGTCGGCCTCTGCAATCCCTTCTCCGCGGAATGAGGTGGCACGGCCGCCAATCTGCGACGAAGCCTCAAGGACCAGAACCTTCTTCTGTTCCATGTTTGATAGGATGGCACCGACAACCGACCCCGCGATACCGCAGCCCACGATGACCGCATCGTAGCTACTCAAGATTTTCGAGGGCATATTTCCTCCTGATTTTTTACCACCTTCTGGTCAAAACGACTTATTGTTGTTTCAGGAATTCCTCTGGAAAAATAGAAAGACGGACGCCAATCTCATAAAAACTCAGTTTTGGCTGGCTTGAATATACGAAAAAAGGAATTATCTGTCAAGCAACTGAAGAAACTTCCGCTTCGCCAATTTTTTCTCACAAGGACGAGGAGACTCAGAAAAGGGACACAGACGGGCGCGTGGGTCTGACGAAGGTCTGGAGAGAGCTTTACCGGAGTCGGGTGCAAGAACCGGGGGGAACGCACCCATGAAAAGATTGTAGGAGAAAAGTACAAAATTTTCCACCGGGCAGGCGGACTTCTTCTTTGGGAAAAAGTCCGCCTGAGGATATCCGTGGTTATTTCATGGTGCGCAGTTTGGCAGGAGGGATGTAGCCTCCGGGAACGGCTTTCATCTTCTCATCGACAACCCAAGATATTTTTCCGTCATGTTGGAACTGGGCGACGCTTTCCATCCATGTCCCCGGATACATGTGATAGGGGTTCTTAGGATCGACCATCCTGCGAGAGTGGAAGAAAGGTTTGATCCTCTGTGTTTCATATTTCATCCTTCCCAGAGAATAAACCGTCTCCACCTCCTCCATGGCCTTGATCAGCTTATCCATGTTGTCGGTTCCTCCGGCTTTCTCAATGGCCGCCTTGAAATGATAAATATCTGCGTAGGAGATCTGGACATGCTGTTGCAGCGGAATCCCAAGCTTTTTGCCCAATTCGATGAAGGGAAGAGTCTTTGGGGTGAAGGGAATATCCCCTTCGGAGAAGGGAGACATGATTCCCAGCCCTTTACCGCCAGTCATCTTCCAGAAATCGTGCGTTTGAGAAACCCCTCCATAGAGAATCGTGGGAATATCCTGGGCCGCCGAATCAGCCCATTGCTTAGCGTAAGACTCGCTGTCGGTGAACCACGAGGTCATAAACCAGATCACATCGGCCTTCTTCGTAGCGATCTCTTGCAGAATGGGCAGATACATGGTTCCCCGGGGCTTGACTGCTTTGCTGTAAACCACCTCCAACCCGTATCTCTGCTTGGCCGCTTCTTCCCAGGTAGGCAGATTAAGGTAATCAATTCCCCGTCGCCACATAATGGTCCAGGCTAGATCTTCCCAGAGAAATGCGATCTTCTTAGCCTTGATGGATTCCTTAATTGCCTGTCCCATGAAAATGTCCAGCCATCCGTAGTGAGCAGGCTCTGGATCAAAATCGCGGAAGCAGAATTTGTACTTATCATAGTTATCCACGATCTTGGCCGTCAACTCCGAGGCCATGGGACCGTTAAAAACCAGAATATGCGGAAATTCCTTGAACAAAGCTGCGGAGTTTTCCTGGGCAGCCAAACAAATCTCCGAGCGTCCTTCAATGGAAACGAAGGTAGCTTTATGCTCCATGAGGAGTCGCCGGGCCGCCTCAACCGACAGTGTCGTGTCTCCTTTGCCGTCAAGCACGATATACTCCACCGGCCGCCCCAGGATTCCTCCGGCCTTGTTGACCTCGTCAACGGCGTACCTCTGTATGTCCATACAGGGTTTGGTGCCGGGTGAGGCAACATTGCCGACGTAACCGATGACGATCGGCTTTCCGGCGGGAGCGGCAAGCACAGGGTTTACCCCTAACCAGAGTAAAGAAAAGACTGCAACAACCATCATTCCCAACCTCGACCATTTTTGCATTGGTCATCCTCCTTTCTTATTTTTAGGGGCAATCGCGCCCCCAACTTTGAAGAATACTCTATTCTTCCTCCTTTCCCAGTAGCCAGATTTTTCGACGAGTTGGCGATAGATTGAATTCTATCAGGGGTGACACCGCCCCGGTTTTCCACAGCTGGAATAGCTGCTTTAAACCATAAGAAGTCTCTTTGGGCTGAATATATGGAAAACATAGTTGCCTGTCAAGCAAAAAAGACTGCGAGATGGAATGCCTCAGTTATGAGGATGAAATAATCGATTCGGTAGGAATACTCCGAGGCTCTTACAAAGAAGAGGCGGACTTCTTCCTTTTCCTTGGAAGAAGTCCGCCTAGGTTATGAAAAGTTATTTCTTGCTGCGCAATTGAGCGGGCGGAGTGTAACCTCCCGGAACGGGCTGCCCCTTATCACTCAGGATCCAGGAGATTTTCCCATCATTCTGGAACTGGGCTATGGGAATCATAAAAATTCCAGGGTACATGTGATAAGGATCATTGGGATCGACCAACATGCGAGAGTGGAAATAAGGTTTGATCCTCCTGGTTTCAAATTTCATCTTTCCCAGGGAATAAACCGTCTCCACATCCTCCATGGCCTTGATCAACTTAGGAATGTTATCCGTCCCTCCGGCTTTCTCGATGGCCGCCTTGAAATGGTAAATATCTGCATAAGCAATATGGACATGAATCTGCAGTGGGATTCCCAGCTTTTTCCCCAATTCGATGAAAGGAAGGGTTTTCGGAGTGAAAGCATAATCCCCTTCATAGAAAGAAGACATGATGCCGAGTCCCTTTCCACCAGTCATCCTCCAAAAATCATGAGTCTGGGCTACTCCTCCGTACATGACAGAAGGAATATCCTGGGCTGCTGAATCAGCCCATTGTTTGGCGTAAGATTCCGTGTCGGTGAACCACGAGCTGACAAACCAGATCATATCGGCCTTCTGCGTAGCGATCTCTTGCAGAATGGGCAGGTACATGGTTCCCCGTGGCTTAACTGCTTTGCTGTAAACCACGTCTATCCCGTATCTCTGCTTGGCCGCTTCTTCCCAGGTAGGGAGCTTTAGGTAATCAATTCCTCTGCGCCACAGGACAGTCCAAGCCAGATCTTCCCAAAGGAAAGCGAGCCTCTTACCCTTTATGGCGCCCTTGAAGAGCTTTCCCATGTAATTGTCCAGCCAGCCGTAGTGGGCAGGCTCGGGGTCCCAATCCCGGAAGCAGAACTCATACTTTCCAGGGTTGTCTACGATCTTGGCTGTCAACTCCGAAGCCATGGGACCGTTGAAAATCAGAATGTGAGGGTATTCCTTAAACAAAGCTGCCGAGTTCTCCTGAGCGGCAAGACAAATTTCCGAACGCCCTTCAATGGAAACGAAGGTAGCCTTATGCTCCATGAGGAGTCGCCGGGCGGCCTCCACTGAGAGGGAAGTGTCTCCCTTACCGTCAAGCACAACATACTCCACCGGCCGTCCAAGGATTCCTCCGGCTTTGTTGATCTCCTCAACGGCATACTTCTGTATGTCCATACAGGGTTTGGTACCGGGGGAGGCAACATTTCCGACGTAACCGATGACTATTGGCTTTCCGGCAGGGGCGGCAAAGGCAGGCGGGAAATATCCCGCCCCAAGTAAAGTAAAGAATGCAAGAATGACGATTCCGAACTTTAGCCATCTTTCCATAGGTCACAACCTCCTTTCTTATTTTTTGTGGGGGAGGATCGCGAGCATTCCCCCCACTTGAGGAATGCCCGCGACAGGCCATCTATCGTTCCTGGAGATATTTTCCCCGGACAGCGTCATTGTCCTTTCCGATATCACAGGAAACCCATTTGACCCGTGGCGGAGATTCCGACATCTTGACAAAACCGGTGTTGATGAGGAGCTTTCCTAAGGTTCCATCCTCGACCTCTTGGAAGATTTTGCGGATGGCAAACTGTCTGTTCTCCAGCGTCATCGGCGGAGTATTCACTTTCATGACGATGGGCACTCCGCCCCCGCGCCATTTGGATCGTGCCGCTTTTGCGCTGTATCGCAACGCTTTATTCACCAGCTCATCAGCCGTGTACAGTACGGTCTTCTCTTCGATGGCGTTATACAGGATCATGGCATTTTCCACCACATCGGGAATGCGGTCCGGTGTGAATCTCCAGTCGTCTTCTAATTTCCACAAACCGAGGATTTTTAAAAGGGCTCGAAAATCGTGGTCACGAGGCGCCGCAATGACGACGAGGCCATCCTTACATCTCCAGCAACCATACGGATAGAGAATAAAGTCGAGAACCCCGATCCGCGGCCGGGCTGCCTCCCACGTGTAGCCGATCGTCGGAGGAAATCCGACCATGCAGGAGTAAGCATCCATGGTGGCGATGTCCACCATCTGGCCTTCTCCAGTGTTTTGTCGGTGAATGAGGGCGAACGAGCCTCCCAGGGCCGCATGCAATCCGGAGATGTACCACCCGGCCCACATCCCGGCCTTGAGTGGCCAGTTGTAAGGCTCCCCGCTGTCCGCCGGATCGCCTACCTGAGCGGGGAGACCGGAGCCTGCCTGCGAGGTAATGTCGGAATCCGGAAAACGGGCAAATTGCCGGGCCTTATCTGTATACTGGCCATAAGGCGTAATTGCAATATAAATGACACCCGGATTTTTTTGACTAAGCTGCCGGTATCCGAGGCCCCAGGAATCCATTTCTCCGGCCCCAAAGGTCTCGATCACCACCGCAGCCTTTTCCGCCAGTCTCGCAAAATCCTTTCTGTCTTTTTCCGAATTTTTGAGGTCGAGCGTCATGTATCTTTTGTTCCGTCCCTCAATCAGGAAAGGAATCCCAACGCCTTTGACATTTTCGCCCCAAGGAGTCATCCTGCGGCACGGATCCCCTTCGGGCGGCTCAATCTTAATGACCTCGGCCCCGAACTCGGCAAAAAAACTGGCTGCAATGATCCCCGAGAAGTTCGCATAACTGGCATCCAGCACCAGGATATCATCCAAGACTTCGGGCTTCCCTTCCGGGTTCATCACCTCGACCAGTCTCTTTCCCCAGGAGGCCAGGTGTTGAACCGTTTTTCCCGAAGCGACATATCGGGCGTACACTTGTTCCTTTTCCGGCTTGTTGCTCACTGTTTCCCCTCTCTCCCGTAATGAAAGATTGGATCCTCATCCAGATTGTAGTAAATGGGCGCCTTCAGCCCCGGCCGGTCATCGAAGGTGCCAACGATTCTTTTTTTCTCCAGCACTGAAATTTGTTCCTCAGACAGGCCGAGAAATTTCTTGAGTACGAGCCGGTTATGGTAGCCGATCGGACGGGCCAGCCATTTTGTTCTGGCCGGCGTCTTGCTGAGCTGGGCAGAGGGTCCTGACATGACCAGCTCTTTATACATATCGTCGTTGAACAGGATCACGCTTCCTCTCTGACGCCTCCAGGGATCGTGACAGATCTGATAGTCATCCATTACTTCCGCTGCCGGGAACCCCTTGTCATTGGCCAGTCTGGTAACCTCCTCAACACCCAGAGACTTTAACCAGTCGCCGGCGATCTTGGTGAGGGCAGCCGCATTGGCCGGTTTCAGTCTCTCGAATGGATCGGTATAAATTTTTTCCTTGAGGAGATCTTCCCGGTTCATGGCGCTGCAAAGACCGGCAAATTGTTTTTCAGTAGCACAGGCCAGAGCGATAAACCTTCCATCCCGGGCCTTGAAGATGGAAGCCGGAACCATTGTGGGATCGTTGTTTCCGGTGCGGCCCATCTCCTTCCCCGTGAGGTTGAAGAACGTGAAGTGCCAGAGCAGTCGCATCAATGCCTCAGACTGGGCGAGGTCAATGTACTGCCCCTTCCCCGTCTTCTTCCGAAAATAGAGGGCCATCAGTATGGCCATGGCCCCCATATTGCCGGGGATGTAATCACCCAGGTAATCAGGCAGCTTGTAATACTTGTCCGTATCGGGATAACCGGTCAGGCTTAGGACGCCGCTGGCAGCCTGGGCGAGAAGGTCCCAGCCGGGATAAAAGCGTAAAGGCCCGTACTGGCCGTAGGTAGAACAGCTCAGGTAAATCACCTTGGGGTTAATCTCTTTAATTTGGGTATACCCTACCCCCCAGGCCTCGGCCGTTCCGGCGGCGAAGTTTTCGGCCACCACATCCGAGGTCTCGGCTAGCCGGTAGATGATCTCTTTTGCCTCGGGCTTCTTCAAGTCCACACCGAGAAAATATTTGTTCTGGGTGATAAAATGCCAAAGAGGATTGGAATGCTTCCAGTATTTTCCCCAATAGGTGGCCGGCCTCCAGAGATCTCCGTGGTAAGGGAGTTCGAGTTTGATGACCTCCGCCCCGTACTGGGCCAGAAGCCGGGTGGCCGTGGGGCCAAAAATGACATGGGAGAAATCGAGGACACGGATCCCTTTGAGGATCTCCGTTTTCTCATTGACGGCAGAAGGGTCAAAAAGTCTTGCCGTATAGGAAAAATAATCTTCCATTCCTTACCTCCCCAGGTAGGCCTTTTTCACCAGATCGCTCTGCATTAGGCTGGCGGCGTTTCCCTCGAGCACGATTTTCCCATCTTGCATCACGTAACCACGATTCGCAATCCCCAGGGCCCGCAAGGCGTTCTGCTCGGGCAGCAAAATGGTGATCTTGGACTGCCGGAGCTTTCCCAGGGTCTGGTAAAGATGATCCTGGATGACAGGAGCCAACCCCAAAGAGGGCTCATCCACCATGAGTAGCCGGGGTTGAGCCATCAGTCCTCTACCGATCGTCAGCATCTGCTGCTCTCCTCCGGAGAGAAGGCGAGACGGCATACTCGCTCTCTCTCTGAGAATCGGAAAAAGCTCCATAACCCATTCCATTCTTTCCTGTTTAACCTGCCAGGCCTTCCCGGGGTATGCTCCCAGGAGGAGATTTTCCTTCACGGTCATGTAGGGGAAGAGCCGCCTGCCCTCGGGAACCTGAGCAATTCCCGCCGCAATGACCTTGTGCGTGGGAAGGTTCTCGATGGGTTTTCCCAAAAAAAGGATGCTTCCAGAAGAAGGTTTGATGATTCCCTGAATTGTATTCAGAAGGGTGCTCTTGCCCGCTCCGTTAGAGCCCAGCAAGGCCACCAGCTCATTCTCCCGGATGGATAGACTGACATCGTGCAGGACCGGAATCACTCCGTAGGATACATTAAGATTTTTTACCTCAAGCATGGTCTCCCTACCAGGACGCCTCAAGTCAGAGAAAGTTTATGCGCTATGCGCTTTGCGTGGTTGGCTCTGCGCTATTTGTTTTGCGCCATCCGGAGCCGAGATAAGCTTCAATCACCTTGTCGTTATTGGCGATCTCTTCTGGAGTCCCCTCAGCAAGCTTCTCGCCGAAATGGATTGCAATGATTCGCTCGGCTGCCTCCATCAAGACTGCCATCACGTGCTCGATCCAGAAGATAGTCAAACCAAACTCTTCCTTGGCCCGGGCAATCAGATGGACAGCCCGGTTGGCCTCTCCTGGATTGAGCCCGGCCATTACCTCATCAACGAAGAGAAGCTTTGGCGTGGTCGCCAGGGCTCTGGCTAACTCGAGCATGCGGAGTTCAAAGAAGGTCAGATCCCGAGCCAAGATATTGCGCTTGCTGAAAAGCCCCACAAATTCCAGGTAATGGGTGGCTTCAGCGGCCGCATCGTCGAAACCCCGGTTTATCCTCTTCTTCCCGCAGAGAGCACTGGTCACCACACTCATCAGAGCGGTCAATTCGGGAAATGGGCGGGGAATCTGGTAAGTTCGGCTGAGTCCCATCCGGCACCGTTGATAAGGCTTCATCCGGGTGATGTGCTTTCCGTCCATCTCGATTTCACCCGAATCGGCATAGTAAGAACCGCAGAGGAGATTGACCAGAGTCGTCTTGCCCGCTCCGTTCGGTCCAATCAGGCCCACCGTCTCTCCCGAACTGATGTCGAAGCTAATCTTGTTGACAGCAGTGAGGCCCCCAAAACTTTTCGTGATGTTTCTGACTTTCAAAATCTCTGACATTCGGTCTATCTCCGTACATGCAAGGTTGGCAAATACTCCCGGTACCGGCGTTTCCTGTAGATTCCGAAAAGGCCCTCAGGCAAGGCAAAGAGGAGGATAAAAAGAATGATCGGGAACACTACGGGCTGAATATTGCCCAGGGTGGCGATCAGGATCATCTCAAGAAACGCAACGAAATAGCCGCCGGCCACGCACCCGAAAACCTGTGCCCGCCCTCCGATGAAAATAACGAGGAGGATTTTCACCATGAACGTGAGCGGGAGATAGGTGATCCCGGCGAAGGTTCCAAAGTAATGGGCATAAAACCATCCGGCAACGCCGATCATCCCCGCCGCAAAGACAAAGGTCAGGATCTTCACCGCGTTGATGTTCACGCCGATTCCGTGGGCCACGTCTTCGTCATCATTGATAGTGGCCATGATCAGGCCATAACGAGATTTAAGGATTTTGTTGACAACGAGAAGATAAAGGAGCACCAGGAAGATGGAGAGGTAGGCGATCATTAGGAAATTGATTTTAACGTCTCCAAGGTCCATCAATAGTTTGATCCCAGCCAGGCCCACGTCACCCTTGAAGAGATCCGAGTAGATGAAGGTGACCTCGAGAAAGACAAGGGGCAGAAGGAGCGTAAGGAGGACGTAGTAGAGACCCCTGGCCAAGATCACGAGAGGACTAAAGAGAAGAGCGGAGATCAAGCTGATCAGGATAGCGGGAGCAAGGGTCTTGAGAGGTCCCCACCCATAAGCAATGGAGAGAATGGCTGCCGTATAACCTCCAACGCCGACGAAGAAATTCGGGCCAAAATTGAGCCGACCCGTTCCCACCGTCATTAAGGCCAGCGGAATGGCTATGGCGGAATAAAGATTGGCCGTGATCAAAGTATTTAAGAGGATGGGGCTGAAAAAGTAGCATAAGATGGGGAAGATCAACAGGCAGGCGGACCAGAGAAAGGCGTTCCTCCAGTATCTGGGCTCCAGCATCCAGTCCCACTTTTTCCCTTTGCGGCGGATGATAATCCGGTCTCTCTTAACTTCGGCGTCTACCATAAGGCCTCACTCTTGGCGATCCCCTGCGGTCTTACCATCAGGATGATCATGACCAGAACTAAAGCAGAGAGGTTCATAAATCGGGGCTCTCCCAGAACGAAAGACACAACGGCGTGGGTAAGACCAATAAGAAAACTGGCAATAATGGTTCCTTTGATGTTCCCCAGGCCGCCCAGAATGGCTACCAAGATGGCTGTGGTCATATAAAGTGAACCCATCCCTGGCTCCACGGACCAGACCGGCGCCAGGATCAGTGTCCCGACGATCACCGGAATCAGGACCAGCATCATGGTGAAGATATAGAGGCTCTCGACGTTCACCCCGATGATCCTGCTGCTGTAAATATCCTGGGAGATAGCGCGCACCGCCAAACCCGTTCGGGTTTTAAGAAAGAAAAGGACAAATAAGAAGGTGAGGAGGAGAGCGATTCCCGCACCCACCATAAGCTGATTGGAGATGACGGTCGTTCCGATCCTCGTGCTTCCGTTGATCAGGGTCGTCTGGATGTAGACGCCCGCCTGGATCGGGTAGCGATAATTGACGATTTGCTCCACAATGAGGGAAAACAAGAGAAGGCCTGTCAGGAGAATCTCCTCCCTCTGCACATATTTTATGATAATCCCCTTATAAATAAGGATGGAAATAACAAACTGGAGGATGACCATGCCGAGGATGGCAGGGAATAATCCCAAACCAAATTCTTTCATAAACATCCAGGTAAGATAGACGGTGAGGGTAAAGAGGTAGGCATATCCCAGGTGGAAGATTCTCAGGACGCCGCAGATGATGGAGAAGCCCAGCGAGATGAGCAGGTAAAGTGAGCCGAGAAGGAAGGCGTAAATTAGGACGACTTGCAGGGTACCCCACATGGGTCGGCTACTCCTTCGTCCGAGTTATCAAAAAATCGGCAGATGATTCATCTGCCTTCCGGGAACCCAAACAAACTGTCTTGTATAACATACGAAAAGATTTTGCAAGCCCTTTGGAAAAAAAATGACAAGCACTTATACTCGATGCCGTAAATCAAAGTCAAGAAAAAGTTTGGGCCTTTTCCCATTTACCTATCCAATTTCTTTTCAATTCCTTGATAAAACTCATATTCTGCATTTGACAGATCTCAAAAAACGAAAACTGTTTTTTTCTTGACAGAATAAACTTTATTTTATAATGCTGTATACTATAAGTTATGAGATTGTACAAGAAGTAACTTCTTGTAGAAATGAGGAAATGAGAATATGAAAGAGATTTTAATAGACGAGATTGTCTCTTCGATCGGAAACAAAATATCTCAACTTCGAAGGCAGAGAGATCTGTCTTTGAATCAACTGGCGGAAATGGCCGGTGTTTCAGTGACCACGGTCCATAAGCTCGAACGTCAAGAAATGACTCCAACCGTCACGGTGCTTATGAAAATTGCGGACGCCTTGCAGCAAAAGGTTGGATTTTTTTTGGAAGATAGCAATAGCGATTTCGAATATATGGAAAATATTGAGTACTGCGATAAAAGTAATGCAAAAGTTTTTGGAACTGCGGCCGGACGAAATGAAATAGAATACCTCGCAGTTCGCTTAAGGGGGGCAAGACTGTTCGGCATGCTCATCCATCATAAAACCGGAGCCAAAAGCGGGATTAAGAAGCATTCCCATTCCGGTGAAGAATTCATATATTGCCTGAAAGGGCAGGTGAAACACGAAGTAAACGGAGAAGCCTTTATCCTAAACCAGGGAGATAGTCTGCATTTTTTCTCGAATCTTCCCCACCGATGGGAAGTGACTTCTCGGGAAGGGGCAACCATCCTATGGATGACTACTCCTCCGCCTACAGGAGAAGTGACCGAACTTTGGAAATAATTTTCCTTTTTTTTCTTCAAGAGTTAAATATAGTTTATGAATCCATACCTTATAGTTTATTAGCTTGCTGGGTAGTCGGGACAGACCGGAAAACAAACTGGCGGAGGAAGTTAGAAAGATCGTCCCCAAAGTCTATATGATCGGGGGCTGCATGGATGCTCGGACCGTGCTCGACGCCACCAATGAGGGGGCGGAAGTCGGCCGAGAGATTTGAACAAAGGCCCATCGCTCAATTGCGAATTGGGATCGAAGGATTTCTTTTAACCCGTCAACGAAGCACAAATGGAAATGGAGGCGCCTATGGGTTACGAGACCCTGATCTATGAAAAGGAGGAAGGCATTGCGATCGTAACCATGAACCGAGCCGACCGGCTGAACGCTCTGAGCTTCAAGCTGAAGGAAGAGCTCTCCGGTGTGTTTGATGTCATGGAAAGAGACGATGAGGTGAAGGTCGTCATTCTGACCGGCGGGCCCAAAGCCTTTAGCGCAGGGGCTGATATCAAGGAGCGATCCACGGTCCAGATGAGCCAGTCCCAATCCTTTTTTGAAAGACGAAAAAGCCACGCTTTCTACTGCAAGATAGAAGATTTTGAGAAACCCGTCATCGCCGCAGTCAGCGGAGTAGCGGTCGGGGGCGGATGCGAGCTCAGTTTGGTTTGCGATCTGCGCATTGCTTCAGAAACGGCCCGCTTTGGTGTTCCAGAGGTAAAGATCGGAGTGATCCCAGCAGCCGGAGGAACACAGAGACTGCCCCGGATCATCGGCGTTACGAAAGCCAAAGAACTTCTCTATACAGGAGATTTTCTCGACGCGCAGGAAGCCTATCGTCTGGGCCTCGTGAACAAGGTTGTCCCTGTGGATAAGCTCATGGAGGAAGCTAAAGAACTTGCCCGGAAACTGATGAATAACCCGCCCCTGTCGATCAAGTTTGCCAAGAGGGCGGTGAATGTGGGAATGCAGCTCGATCTGGCCTCGGCTCTGGAGTATGAGGCTTCCTGCGCTGCCATCGTAGCTGCCTCCGAAGATAGGAAGGAAGGGTTTAAGGCTTTCGTGGAGAAGAGGAAGCCTGTTTACAAGGGACGGTAAAGAGGAGGAATCCTCATTCGAGAAGTTGCCGTTGCCGGCGGAGGTGAAAGAATATGTTTCCCCTGGAAGGAATTCGCATTTTGGAATCGGCCCATCAGTATCCCGGACCCTACTGTTCCCTTTTGCTGGCGGACCTGGGAGCAGAGGTGATCAAAATCGAGAGACCCGGGGTGGGGGATCTAGCACGACAATCGGCCCATTTTTTCAGGAGTATCAACGGCAATAAGAAGAGTCTCACCCTGGATCTGAAATTGCCGGCAGCCAGAAAAATTCTCTACCGCCTGGTAGAGCATTCGGATGTCTTCATGGATGGTTTTCGCCCGGGTGTGGCCGGCCGGATCGGCATGGACTATTCCACGTTAAGGAAAATCAACCCTCGCCTCATCTACTGCTCCATTTCCGGTTACGGCCAGGAAGGCCCGTACAGGGACCTGCCGGGCCACGACCTGAACTATCAGGCAATGGCTGGGATGCTGCATTGCTTTCAGGATGAGAAAGGGGATTTTGTTGCCCCGGGGGTAGCCATCGGGGATCTCTCCTCAGGGATGTTTTCGGCCATCGGCATTCTCGCTGCTTTACAGGCCAGGCAGAAGACCGGCCAGGGACAGTTTATCGATGTGTCCATGTTTGACGGCCTGCTTTCTTGGATGAGTACTCGCCTGGGCATCTTCTGGGGAGCTGGCTGGTTTGAAAAGGAGCGGGATGCGGGTTACGGGATCTTTCGGGCCAAAGACGGCCAATTCTTCACCTTGGCCATTGCTCATGAAGATTGGTTCTGGGACCGCCTTTGCGCAGCGATCGGCCTTCCCGAATATCGAGGGATCAAGGCCATAGAAAGGCGAACGCGGAGGCCGGAACTCGTCGAAACATTGCAGAAGGTTTTTCTCAAGAAGCCCCGTGAAGAGTGGCTAAAAGTGATTACCCAAGCGGACGTACCCGTAGCCCCCGTGCAAAACCCGGAGGAAATTGAAAAGGATCCGCATGTGGTATTCAGGAAAATGGTTCAAGAAATTTCCTTTGCGGATGGGGAAAGAATCAGGCAGGTGGGATTCCCCATGAAACTGTCGGATATGCCCGACAGGTTGCGGACGCCACCTCCCCGTTTGGGAGAGCATACGGAAGAGATCCTGAAGTCCATAGGATATTGTGATGAAGAGATCGGCGCATTTAAGAAGGAAGGAACCATATAAAGAATGGAAAAAGGAGGAGGACGACGATGAATATTGGGGATTTGCTCGCCAAGGCAGCTGTTCGCTTCCCCAATCATACGGCTGTGGTCTTTAAGGATACCCGACTGACCACTAAAGAATTGCTGGAACGCGTCTATCGCCTTGGCAACGCCCTTCTCAGTCTGGGGCTAAAGAAAGGCGACCGCGTGGCTGTGCTTTTGAACAACTGCCACCAGAGCGTGGAGTGCTTTTACGGCCTCGCGTGCTCCGGTCTTGTCCTCGTTCCGATGAACAGCCGGTATTCCGCCCGCGAACATTTATACATGCTTAACGACTCCGATGCCCGGGCCATCCTGCTGGGCAATGAATTTCAAGAAGTCATTGCCTCCGTTTTGCCCGAGGCCCCTGCGGTTTCCTGGCCTATTTGTGTGACCGGCCAGGCCGGAGAAGGGATGCTGTCTTATGAAGACCTGCTGGCCAAAGCTTCTTCGCAAAAGCCGGAGGTAGAGATCTTCGACCATGACGTGATCAACTTGCGATATACCGCAGGCACCACAGGCCAGCCCAAAGGGGTCATTCATACGCACCGCAGTAACGTGATCATGGTCTTCAACAATCTCATGGAAGGGCTCCGGATCCAAGAAGGGGATGCCATTGCCCTCACGGCTCCGATAACGCATGCCAGCGGCGCGATGATTCTCCCCCATATCGTGCGGGGGGCCAAGGTGGTCCTACTCCCCGGCTTTGATGAGCGGATGCTCTTGGAGACGATTCAAAAGGAGCGGATCACCACACTCTACCTGGTTCCAACCATGATCGTGATGCTTCTCGCCTATCCGGAATTGAAGAAATATGATTTGAGCAGTCTCAAGAATATCCGTTACGGCGCTTCGCCGATCTCTCCCAATGTCCTCAAGAGGGCCATTGGGGTTTTTGGAAATATCTTTGTGCAGGGATACGGGTTGACCGAGGCGAGCATGCCCATGACGCTTCTATTGAAGGAAGACCATGTGCTTGACGGAAGCGAAAAGAAGCTGAAACGCCTGAATTCCATTGGTCGGGAGGTATATGTCGCTACGGTGAGGATCATGGATGAAAGCGGGAACCTTCTTCCTCCGGGACAAGTCGGGGAGATTGTTGTCCGGTCGGACCAGGTGATGGAAGGCTATTGGAAAAAGCCGGAGGCCACGGCTGAGACGCTACGCGGCGGGTGGCTGCATACGCGGGATATGGGGTACATGGACGAAGATGGCTATATCTATCTGGTGGACCGCAAGGACGACATGATCGTGAGCGGCGGGTTCAATATCTACCCCAAGGAGGTGGAAGACGTTCTGTACAGTCACCCCGCAGTGCTGGAAGCCGCAGTCTTTGGCGTCCCGGATGAAAAATGGGGAGAGTCGGTGAAGGCTGTCATCTCAGTTCGTTCAGGGATGAAGGTGACCGAGGAAGAAATCATCGAACATTGCCGGAAGCATCTGGCCAGTTACAAAAAGCCCAAGTCAGTTGATTTCGTCAAAGAGCTGCCCAAGAGCCCCTTCGGCAAAATCTGGAGAAGAAAGCTCAAGGAGCCTTTCTGGCAAGGCCGGGGAAGGATGATTTCATAGGATGATTTCATAGAAGGTAATCTTTCATCAGGATTCGTCATAACCCCCCTCTGTCCCCCCCTTAGTTTAAGGGGGGATGAAGAGGGGTTAAGGTTACGCTTCTTGCCCATCATTGAACGTATTAGATTAGAAAGGAGAGAAAGATGGATCTGGAGCTGAAAGGAAAAGTAGCTTTAGTCACTGGAGCCGGTCAAGGCGTGGGCCGGGAAGTTTGCAAAGTCTTGGCCGCCGAGGGTGTAAAGGTAGCGGTGAACGACCTCTTCCAGGAAAAAGCGGAAAGGGTCGCTAAAGAAATAAAGGAAGCTGGGGGAATCGCCATTGGCGTGCAGGCGGATGTGACCAACCTGGATCAGGTCAAGGCCATGGCAGCCAAGGTCCTAAAGGAGCTAGGGCCGGTCGATATTTTGGTGAATAATGCAGGAGTTCCATGGGAAATTCGGACGGGCCAGGTTAAACGAGGGGTTTTCGTCGAATCAGAACCGACCCTCTGGAAAAAGCAGATCGACCTGAATATGCATGGATGTTTGAATTGCGTTCACTCCGTGCTTGCGTCCATGATCGAAAGGAAAGAAGGGAAGATTCTCAGCGTCATGTCCGAAGCCGGGAGGACCGGAGAGGCCAACCTGGCGGTTTATTCCGGAGCCAAGGCCGGGATCCTGGGGTTTACCAAAGCGTTGGCCAAGGAGGTGGGCCGCTACGCCATCAACGTGAATTGCATTGCCATCGGAGCGACGGCCCATGAAGGAACGAAGCCTAACTTGGACCCGGATGCCAAACCCGAAACCGACGCGAACCTGGCGAGGATCTTGAAAGTCTACCCCATCGGCAAGGGTCTGGGTCGGATTGGCCGTCCTTACGATGCCGCATACGCGATCGCTTTCTTGGCTTCTCCCAAGGCCTGCTTCATTACAGGCCAGTGCCTCAGCGTCAGTGGGGGATTTACCATGGTGTCTTAACAGGCTGGAGAAGATCTCCCCTGAGGAAATAAGATTTCATTGTGAGTTGAAACTCCAGAAGCGCACCTTGAAATCTGTTGTGAAGGGTTGGAATGAAATAGGGAGGAGTCAACATGAAGAAAATGAGGGAAGTGATGGTGGCGGGTGTCGGCATCACCCGCTTCGATTCCTATGATGGTGAGAAGGGCCGCCCCTTCAAAGGATTCTATGATCTCGGAAGCGAAGCGATTCTTAAAGCCTTGAAAGATTCCGGCATGGAATGGAAGGACATACAGAGCGCCTTCTGCGGAAGCGTTTACTGCGGCACGGCTTCCGGCCACCAAACCATTGAGAAGATCGGCATGACCGGAATCCCTATTGTGAACGTTGAAAACGCCTGTTCGAGCGGTTCCTCGGCTTTTCGTCTGGCCTATCAATCAGTGGCGACAGAGCTTTACGACGTAGTGATCGCTGTCGGGTTCGAACAGATGCCGCGTGGGTTCATCAAGAGTACTGCGTGGCCAGAGTGGCAGAGGAAAATGGGCTTTAACGTTCAGCCCGCCGTTTATGCCATGGGGACCGTCAGGTATATGGCAGAGACAGGGGCAACAGAAGAAGATTTTGCCAGGGTGACAGTCAAGAATCGAAAGAATGGGGCGCTCAATCCCAATGCCCGTTTTCAGAAGCCGGTGACCATCGAAGAAGTCCTCGCTTCGCGGATCATAGCCAACCCTTTGCGGCTGCTCCATTCCTGCCCTCTGGCCGATGGGGGGACAGCAGTGATTCTCTGCAGCAAGAAGAAACTCAAGTCGAAGACCAAGATGGTCACCGTGGCCGCATCTGTTCTGTCGAGTGGAACCTATGGCCACATGTACGGCGGTGGAAGTGTGAAAATTCAAACCCCGGACCACATTGCGGTCTCGATGAAGGAGGCCAGGGAGATGTCCGGATACGGACCAAAGGAGATGCATGTGGTTCAAGCTTATGACACCATGGCGCCGGCTGAACTCTGGGATCTGGAAAAGATGGGATTTTGCGGCAAAGGGGAAGCGCCCCGGTTACTGCGGGAAGGATACTTCGACCTGAATGGGAAGCTTCCCGTGAATACGGATGGAGGACTCATGTCGCGAGGGCATCCTTTGGGAGCGACGGCTCTGGCACAGATTATTGAGATTTACAGGCAAATCCGGGAGGAAGCCGGACCCAGACAGGTGCCGGGGGCCAAGATCGGACTGGCCCATGCAATGGGCGCCGGCCCCAACAGCGCAGTGGTCATATTAAAGCGATAGGGACTCGATGTGTGGGTTACCTAGCGGAACTCATACATAGAGACATAAATAAAGTTACATCACCCCCAGAAAGGAGAGAAGGATGGATTTTGAGTTTACCGAAGAGCAAAAGTTATTGCAGAAAGAAGTGAGGAAATATTTAGCCCAGGAGATAGAGCCTATTGCAGATGAATACGATCGCAAGGGGCCGATGTCCAAGGAAAATGCCCTGAAATTTCTGAAAGACCTCAAGCCTTTTGGTTATGTGGGTACGCTCGTTCCCGAGCAATATGGCGGTCCTGGGCTGGATCATATCTATTGGGGAATTCTCTATGAGGAACTGCGGCGAGCCTATGCCGGTTTGGGAGGCATCGTGGGAATTACCTCTGCCTCGACCATGGGCATCGTTGCCTCTACCAATGAAGAGCTAAGACAAAAAATTCTTCCGAGCTTGGTGGCCGGTGAAAAGATTATATGCACCGCGATTACGGAACCGAATTATGGATCCGATCCTTCCGGCGTGGATACCCAGGCCGTTTTGGACGGAGAGGATTACAGGATCAACGGGACAAAGATGTGGATCTCCAACGGGACGATTGCGGATTATGTCATCGTTGTAGCCCAGACCGATCCTTCTAAGGGAGCAGCCGGGATTTGTCAGATTTTGGTGGAGAGGGAAAAATCTCCGTTTTTAGCGGAGGAAATTCATAAACTGGGCGTTCGTTCTTTCCCAACTGCCGAGCTTGTCTTCGAGGACTGCCATGTCCCCAAGAAGAACCTTCTCTATCCGGTGGGGGAGGGATACAAGAGGACCATCACGGCTTTGAACCACGCCCGAGCGAACGCAGCCATTGCTTCTGTCGGGATCGCCCAGGCTGCGGTCAATGCCTCTATACGCTACGCAAAGGAACGGGTGCAGTTTAAAAAGGTGATCGGATCTTTTCAGCTCATCCAGGAGATGGTCGCGGACATGCTGATCGAAGTGGAGGCTGCCAGGCTCCTGACATACAGGGCGTTTTACCTGATTGATAAAGGCGTGAAATGCAGAAAAGAGGTTTCCATGGCGAAGGCTTTTGCCACGGAAATGGGCGTTCGGGTTACCTCTAAAGCCGTCGAGATTCATGGGGCGTATGGATTGGCTGAGGAACTCGCTGTCGAGCGATATTTCCGGGATGCGCGATGCTACACCATACCCGACGGCACCACCGAGATACAGAAACTCATCATTGGACGAGAAGTGTTGGGGATGCAAGCCTTTGTCTGAGGCCATTTCCAGGAGATGGGATCTTTTCAAATGAAAAACATTCTCTGTCAGAGTCTTAACATCCGATATCCGATTCTCATGGGAGGAATGCTGCGAGTTGGAAGAGCTCGCCTGGCAGCGGCCGTCTCTGAGGCCGGGGGTCTGGGCATCCTCGGCGCAGGAGGGTGGATGAAGGACGAATTGCGGGATCAGATCGCCGCACTTAGGAAACGGACGGCCAAGCCTTTCGGCGTAAATGTTCCGGTGCGGTCGCCTCGTTCTTCGGAGTTAATGGAGGTTGTCCTGGAACAGAAAGTCCCGGTTGTGACAACCTCTGCTGGAGACCCAGCCCGCTACACCGAGGCGTTGAAGAAAGCAGGAATTTATGTCCTGCACGTTGTTCCCACTGTCGAACATGCCAGAAAAGCCCAGGGAGCAGGAGTCGACGCCATCATCGCCGAAGGTTTTGAATCGGGTGGATTTGTGAACTTGGAAGAAGTGACCACTTTCATTCTGGTTCCTCAAGTGATTGAAGCCGTCCATCTGCCCGTCCTTGCTGCTGGCGGAATTGGAAATGGACGGGGGCTGGCAGCTGCGCTGGCCTTGGGAGCGGCTGGTGTGCAGGTGGGTACGTGTTTTTTGGCGAGCGAAGAATCTGAGGTGACACTAGCTTATAAAAAAGCGCTTTTGTTGGCTACGGATACAGACACGGTGGTAGTGCGTGGCAAGAGTATGGCTCGCCGAGAGCTCAAGGATGAACTTTTGACACGGGTTATACCGAACCTCGATAAAGCAACAACTAAAAACTGGGTCGTTCATGAAAGAGGGGAGTGGAAAGAAAATGAAGTCCAGTCCCAGTTGAAGGAAAGGGGGATATGGCCGACTCGTTCGGCTGGCCAGGTAGCTGGCTTGATTCACGAGATATTACCCGCTAAGGAAATTATAGTCCGCATGGTTCACGAAGCACGTGATGTCCTTAAGGGACTCGGGGATCTTCTGTCCGAATAAAGATTCAGGCGATTCTTATTCTGCAGTTTGAAATCCAGAGATAACACAACCATATAAAGGAGGCTGAATATGGAGGGGGAAAAGAAGAGAGTCCCGGTGAGGGAAGGATTATGGACCTCGGAAGAAAAGCCCCAACTGATTGGCAGCGAATGCACCCATTGTGGAGAGGTTTTTTTCCCGAAAAGGGAGAATGGGTTGTGTTCCTATTGCCAATCCTCTAATTTAAAAGAGATCAAACTCAGTTCCAAGGGAAAGATTTATAGCTATACAGTCGTAATGCAAAGACCACCGGTCTATTACAAAGCGGAAGTTCCTTATGCCATAGGATTTGTTGAATTGCCCGAGGGGATTCGAGTGGAGGCTCTGTTTACGGGCTGTCAGCTCGAGGATCTAAGGGTGGGAATGGATGTGGAGATGTTGATTGATAAGTTACACGAGGAGGAAGACGGTACGGAAGTCTATTGTTATAAATTCAAACCAGTGACGAATTAGATTCAACCCCACTTTGACACCCTGAAGCCCTGAACGATCCCAAATCTGATGAGCCCTCATCGTGAGGGGCGGCTGGTGCGGTAAAGCTCGACAAACCTAAAAAAATCCGGCAAGGGTGGGAATAATATTAACACCCTATGCCGGATTTTTCTGCAGGCAAGAAATTGGCTGCTTTTTTCCTGCTAAAAGGATATCTTCTGTGCTAACCGTAGTGTCCTTCAGTCAGAAATACCACCAATCCGACACTCGATCTCCTGAGATCGTTAGTGGGGCTTTAGGTAAATATTACTTGGCCAGAGCCGGTCCTGGCATGTCTCCACCCGTTAACTGAATAGGAGTTCCTGGGCCGGGGATAACAATGCCGTACAGGAAGTTGTAGGCCGCTGGTGGCTTGGCTCCGGGGGCTCCACCCACAGACTTTCCTGGCATGTCTCCACCCGTTAATTGGATTGGAGTTCCCGGGCCGGGGATAACTATACCGTACAGGAAGTTAAAAGCCGCTGGTGGCTTGGCTCCGGCGGCTCCACCCAGAGACGCTCCTGGCATGTCTCCACCCGTTAACTGAATAGGAGTTCCTGGGCCGGGGATAACAATGCCGTACAGGAAGTTAAAAGCCGCTGGTGTTTTGGGACCCGCTGGTGCCTGGGTTTCGGCTGCAAAAGCAGGTACGGAAACGACAAGCGCGAGCATCAAAAGGACAGTCAGTAAAGACATCTTCTTCATTTTGTTTACCTCCCTCTATAATTTATATTATTAATACAATTCTTTCAGAAGGAACCAGTCACCCCAGCCTTTTTGTTCCAGTTCTTCCTCTCTTCCCTAAACATCACCCCCTTTATTAGGGTTACTATTTTCGTAGAGAAATGTATGCCACAATCTTTTCGCTTTGTCAAGGAAAAATTTCCTGTCTTGAGCTAGCAACGTAAAAATGTCCCCATGGAAAGGGAAAAGATTCTACGTCCCGTCCTCCTCCCCTGTTGCAACACAGTCTTTCTGAAAGGCAGGGGTGGACGAAGCACTCAATCACTCGCCCCAGGCATTCTTTCCTTCACACCTGTCCAGGTTTCGGTCCATAAGGGGCAGCACCCTTTCCGCCGGTATCCTTTGGATCGGCCCCACGGCGGAACAGCCCTGGTACCAGTAATACGGAGGGATATTCATGGATATTTTCTGCTGCTCTGGAGGGATAAATTCGTATATCGCGAGGTCCTGAATCGCTTTGTGGTCGCAGGGCCTCATTCTTATGACTTTCCCGCTTAGATACTGATAGCTGTCTCCCTCCCACACTTTGATAATCTCTTCCGGGTCCGTGCTTTTGGCCCTTTCGACAACACTCAAAAACCAATAGAACTGCTGGGTCCAGGCAGCTATGTTGCCGCCCCCGTGTTCATAAAGCCTCGTGTTATAAGGCGCCTGCCACTTGGTCCTCTATAGATTGTTCCACGTCTTATAATATTTGATCTGCTCGGGTGTCTTGAACATCGGTGCAGTCGTTCCGTATTGGCTGAGTTCCATCAACCCTTTCGTGCCTTCCACCCCCACCTCGTGGAGCATGTTGGGCTCCGTCATATAGATCATTGCAAACGGCAGGGTAATGCCCATGCTCCGCGTCTGCTTAAGTAGATTCCCGGCGTCCGGCATCCAGTCACCGGTGTATATGACTTCGGCTCCGGAGGCTTTGATCTTAGTTAGGTAAGGAGCGAAGTCAGTCAGGAACAGCTTGTGGTAATCTTCGCCTACGATCTCCGCCCCGGGGTAGTACTCTTTCAGCCCGTGTTTAAACCCATCCGCAAACTGATGGCCGAACAGGTAATCCTGGCAGAGGATGTAAAACTTTTTTTCTTTTTTCCTCATTTGCCCGTAATAGTAGGCGAAGCCGCGGCCAATCTGATCGGTCGAAAAAGCCGTCAGGAAGGAATATCGAGTAAAGTTCGTGGCATCATAGAGCTCGTCGGACAAGGATGGCGAACACTGAGCAATGATTTTGTATTTGTCGGCGGTCTGGTTGATGACCTTCATGATATGGCTGCCGTCGGTGCCCCAGAGCAAGTGAACCCTTTCCTGAAGGGCCATTCTTTCAGAGATCTTCTTTGCCTGGTCCGGCTTGCCCATGGTATCGGCTTTGAGGATTTGCACCAGTTTCTTCTTCCCGTCGACGAAGATGCCGCCTCTCTTGTTGAAATCATGGGCCGCCCATTGGAGACACAACCAGTATATCTGTCCGTTGATGGCGGCAGGACCAGAAAACGAGGCGACAATGGCGACTTTGATGGTGTCCCCGGTCGGAATCACCGGGTTGTTGGGATCGAAATCTGACATATCGCCCATCTTTTTGACATCAAATGCGGCATTCACTGCCATGGATTTGGATGGGCTGAACGCGGTCAGGAGGAAAAAAGAAAGAATGCCTACGAGGATGAAAATATCCTTACTGATCGGTTTCATTTTGGACCTCCTCTCCCCTGCGAAAGATTCTGGTAGAAAACTTCTTCTAATTCTTTTCCGCAGGGCTTTAAAATAAAGTTTAGATGTCAACTACAGTCAAGGAGAATTCCATGGGCAAAGCCTGTAGGGTCCTGGTTCACACCTTAGTGGGAGAGTATCCCCCGGGTGAAGTCGGATAGCATCAATCGACGGCAGAGGTCGTACCTTCTGCTGAGGTGATAAAGAGCTCCGGTGTGAAAAACTTATTTAGGGAGTAATGCAATAAAGAACAAAAAAGCTGCTCAGAAATCTATCTTCGCAAACGAGATTTCTGTGTCTGGATCCGGTTCCTTCAGCAAAGCTTATCGCGAGGGATTTTTTTAAAGACTCGGTCAAGGTAATTTGAATATATGAAAAAAAACGGGGTTACATGTCAGGCGAAAAGGTCGAGTGCAAAATACGATGCTTGCCTTATCCTTGCCTTTTTGCTATTTTGACATTAACTCTCGTACGCATTGCAAAGAATGCCAAGAAGAATTGAGGGAGGAAGAATGTCCGGAGAAAACCAAAACAAAGTGATGACCACCCAGGACGCTATCCGTCGCTTTGTGAGCGACGGCGACCACGTCGTAATTGGCAATTACACGGTGGGTACCTGCTACAACCAGATCGCTGAGATTGTCCGCCAGCATAAGAAGGGGTTGACCATCTACAGCCAATCCGGGGTGTTTGATGTAGAAATGCTCATCGCGGGCGACTGTGTGAGCAGGGTAGTAACCACCTATTGTATGCGCTCGGGGGGCCGATCCGGAGGAAGTATGCTGGAGCGCTATCAGCGTGCTGGAAAGATTGAAGTGGAGGACTACTCGAACTTCACTTACAATGCTCGCCTAACTGCTGGTGCCCAGGGTTATTCATTCATGCCTGTGCTACCCGGCATCATGGCCTCGGATGTGTTCAAGGTCCGGGACTTCATGGGCGATGGCAAGTTCGGCGTGGTCAAGTGCCCTTTCACAGGCCGGGATGTACCTGTGGTTCCTGCGGCCAACCCAGACGTCTGCGTCGTGCATGTACAGCGGGCGGACAAGTTCGGAAATGCCCAGTATTGGGGCTCCCTGGGCTCGGTATCCTGGGCCTGTTTGGCGAGCAAAAGGATAGTCGTGAGCTGCGAGGAAATTGTGGACCATGAGATCATCAAGTCCTGCCCGCAATACACAATCGTGCCGGGCTTCCGCGTCAACGCGGTCATCGAGGAGCCGAGGGGGGCTCACCCGGCTGAACTCTCGGGTTACTACAATCTCGACACTCTATTCTGGGCCATGATGGATCTTGCTAACCTGAGCGAAGACGGGTTCCGGGCCTGGATGCAGGAATGGATCTATGACCTGCCCAGCCGGGCGGCATACCTTGAGCACTACGTCGAGCGCTTCGGCAAGGAGTTTCTGGACAGGATCAAGGCCAGGCCTTACTACTCTGCTCCCGTGAACTATGGCTCCGCTTTCACTTCCATGTGGGATGATGAAGGTAAAATGTTGCTGTTCGGCATGACCAGGGAGGAGTTCGAAAACTTAATGGAAGAAAGGGGGTTATTGATTGATGTCTCCAAGAGCGACTAAGGAAGAATTGATGATTATCGCGGTGGCCCGGGAGATCAAGGATTACGAAAGGGTCTTGCTCGGGGTCGGTCTGCCCACCACTGGCGGCAGCTTGGCAAAGGCCACCCATGCTCCCAATGCCGTTCTCATGACCGAGGCCGGCATCATTGACTTCAATCCTCTGCTCCCGCCCAATCACATCGCTGATGTCATGTGCCTGCGAGGTTATTCCTATGCCCTCGATCTCTTCAATACCTTCACCACCATCAACTACCGGGGTTTTGTGGACAAGGCCATCCTGGGTGTAGGCCAGGTAGACAGATACGGCAACATCAATACTTCTTTTATGGGCGGTACCCCTAAAACGGGAATGCGCCTCACCGGGGCTGGCGGCGCACCCGATTTCGTCTCCTATGCCAAGGAGACCATCCTTACCTTAAAGGGTGGTAACTTCGTAGAAAAACTTGACTACTTCACCTCTCCCGGATACCTGGGAGGTGGCGATGAACGTGACAGCCGTGGAATCTTTCGCGCAGGGTCCGGTCCTTCGATAATAATCTCCACCGAAGCAATCTTCCGCTTCGACAAGAAAACCAAAGAGGTCTATCTCGAATCACTGCTTCCTGGCAATGATCTCAACAAGGTCAAGTCTAAGGTCCCATGGGACCTCCGGGTAGCCAAGCCGCTCAAGCCGTTCCCAATCCCTACCGAGGAGGAAATCCGTTACATCCGTACCTTCGCTCCCCAGCACTGTGTCCCCCGCCCGATCATGATTGAGCTCGCTGTAAAAAAATTGCTTGAGTTTGCAGGAGGAAAAGGCAGGGGGAAGTCGGGATGAGTGCCAAACTTAATTAGGCATTTCAGACTTCCAAATATTTTTCGCGGATCTGCGGTTTGGCCTTTAGCTCTTCTGTGGTTCCTGCAAATCCGATGTGCGCCTTACCCATCAGGTAGACGCGGTCTGCCAAAGACATCGCCACCTTGATGTTGTGCTCCACCAATAGAATGGAGACGCCGACCTTGTTGATCTCTTCCAGAATGTCCCTAACTTCCTTGACCAGAAGCGGCGAAAGACCTTCCGTGGGTTCGTCAACCAACAGCAATCCAGGATTACCCATCAGGGAACGGCCAATGGTTAACATCTGCTGCTCGCCCCCGGATAGGAACCTCCCCGGCTGCTTGGCTCTCTTTTGAAGCATGGGAAAATGGCGAAAGATCCTGTCTACTGTCCACACGTTTGGATCGTCGGGATGAACGATCTTCCCTCCCTTGATTCCTAAGAACAGATTGTCCATCACGGAGAGATTGGGGAAGATGCGTCTCTCCTCGGGAACATAACCGATACCCGCCCTGGCCACTTTGTAAGGTGGGTAACCCGTAATATTCTTTTCCTGAAAGATTACGGATCCCGACCTCGGCTTAACCAGGCCGATGATACTTTTTAGGGTCGTGCTCTTCCCCATGCCGTTTCGACCAAGAAGAGCGATCAATTCCCCTTGAGCAACGTTTAGGGAGATCCCCTGTAGCGCATGACTCGTGCCGTAATAGGTATTCAGATCTCGGACTTCAAGCAACATCCCTGCTCCTTGCAGAGCGCATAGCGCATGGCGCTCTTCACCATGCCCTACTCGGATTCAACTTCCGTTTCCCCCAGGTAAGCATCCTTCACCGCCTGATTCTGCCGGATCTGATGCGGAGGGCCTGTTGCCAGTATCTCTCCATGATGGAGTACGGTGATGCGGTCTGCCAGGGAGAAGACAACGTCCATATCATGCTCGATGATGACCACGGTTTTGCCCTCTGTCAGCCGCCTGATCAGCTCCACGGCATAATGCGTTTCGTCCCGGGACATACCCGCAGTCGGCTCGTCCAGCATGATCAGATCCGGGTCTGTCGCCAAGGCCAGGCTAATTTCCAGAGAACGATGTTTTCCGTACGACAGCATTCCAGCGGGCATATTTCGCTCCCGGTCCAGGTTGATCCGCCTTAACACCTCTTCGGTCCCTTTGGTGATGTCCTGCATCTTGTCCACGTTACGGAATAAATGGAACCGGATCCCCCTTTTGGAAAGGATAGCCAGCCGAATGTTTTGGAAAGTGGTCAATCGGTTAAAAGTGCTGGTGATCTGAAAGGAACGTCCGATACCGAGGCGTGTCAGTTTGTGCGGACTGACTCCGGTGATGTCCTTCCCTTTAAAGAACACCTGCCCCCGGCTCGGCGGGTAAGTCCCTGTGATGACATTGAAGAGAGTTGTTTTCCCTGCGCCATTAGGCCCGATGACAGCGTGTCGCTCTCCTTCTTCAACCTGCAGGTTGACATCGAAAAGCACTTCCAATCCGCTGAAATCGTGATAGAGCCCTTTCGTTTCCAGAGTATTCATGAAGGCTTCCCCAAGTTGGCCCGCAGCGCGGAACGGGCGGACCATTTTTGTCTCAGAGACCTCCCTAATCCCACAAACCCCATGGGAACAAATAGAATGACCAGAATGAGGATCACGCCCACCACTAACTCCACTTGTTGCGTAAACCGTGTGGTCAGTTCCTCCATTAGTTGAATGACGGCCGCGCCCAGGACGGGGCCAAGGAAGCTGCCGATCCCCCCGATCATGGTCATCGTGACAGGTGTAAAAGAAGTAAAAATGTCCAAGGCACCGGACGAGATCAGGTTTTGAAACAATGCATAAATGGAACCGGCAACTCCGGCAAAAGCACCGGCGACAACATAAACCACTGCCTTGGTCTGGGGCACCTTAAACCCCATGTAGTCAATCCTCATGGCGTTATCCCGGACACCGACCTGGATCTGCCCAAAGGGCGTCTTCGTAAAGAACCACATCATCCAGAGGCTAATGCCAAGGACGACTATGGCAAAGTAATAAAAGTTCTCCGGGGCTCTCATATCGATGGAAACAACTCCCGGAATGCCAAACGGAGGTATGGGGAACCCTCCGATTCCGTCCTCACCTCCGGTGATGCCTCTCAATTTATATGCAAGCATATACATGAGCTGGCCAAAGGCGAGATGGAGCATAGCAAAGGCTGTGCCGCTGACCCGGACGACTAAGGGACACAATATCAGGGCAAGGACCGCTGCCGACACCAAACCGATCAATACCGCCGGCAAAAGGGGCAACCCTCGTATGTGCTTCAAGGCCAGGGCCGTGCCATAGCCACCGACGCCAAAAAACATGGCATGGCCAAAACTGAGAAGCCCGGTGTAGCCGAGCAGCAAATTGAATGAGACTGAAAAAATGGCAAACACAGCAAAAGTGACAAATAGGTTGGTATAGTAGATACCGAAAAGCTTGGGGTAAACGGCCAAGACCGCGACCAGAGCCGTCCAAAGGGACCATTTAAAAACGTTATTCGTCATTCCCTTTCTCCAAAAAAGCCGGTGGGTTTGATCGCAAGCACAATGGCCATGAAGATAAACATCAGGAGCGGGGCAAACTGAGAAAGGAACTGTACGCCATAGGAACTCAGCAACCCAAATATGATGGAGACGATAAGGGCTCCTGAGAGACTGCCGAGTCCCCCTGTCACCACTACCACAAAGGCATCCATGCCCATCTGATCCGCCAATCCGGGAAATACCAAAAGTATGGGTGCGATGGCCACCCCGGCTACGCCGGCGAGCCATGTGCCCACTCCAAAAACAATCATAAAGACCCGGGGCATATTGATGCCGAGGGCGTTGACCATATCGGCATCAGAGACGGCGGCCCGCACGATTTTGCCCAAACGGGTTTTATAAAGGAGTAGAACCATAATTGCCAAAACCACCAGAGACAGTGCAATAATGAAAAGCCGATAGACGGGGTAGTCCATGCCCGCGATGGATACCAGTCCCGTCAGAACCGGAGGAATCGAAAGCGGAAGGCTCTCGGTTCCCCAGAAGATCTTCACACCGGCGAGAATGACCAGAGAAACTCCGACCGTTATAATTAATTCGCCCATATGCCCGAGAGCGTGTATTTTTCTGAGAAGAAACCTCTCCATGAGAATTCCAAAGAAAGCCGTGGCGACCGGCGCGAAGAGCAAAGCCACCCAGAAATTTCCGGTCATCGATAGAAACTGGTAGGAAAAATACGCGGAGAGCATGAAGAAAGAGGCATGCGCCAGGTTCAGAATCCCCATCATGCCAAAGATGATATTAAGGCCGGAGGCTACGAGAAAGAGTATCATACCGTAGGCGAGCCCATGCATTCCCTGGGCCACGTACATGGCGGTCGTGGGATTCATCCGTTACCCTTGCAATAGAAAAATACGCATGGCGCAAAGCGCATCGCGTTGGAAATGAAACATGAAAAGAAGATTAAAGTAATTTCTATGCTATGCGCTTTGTCCCTATGCACTATGCGGTTCTAAATTAATTTCCCCAAGCATTCTTGCCTTTGCACCGATCCAGGTTCTGGTCCATAAGGGGAAGCACTTTTTCTGCGGGGATCGTGAATGTCGGACCCACGTTGGAACAACCCTTGAACCAATAATAGGGTGGGATATTCATAGACACTTTCTGCTCCTCAGGAGGAACAAATATTTCCACATGGAGGTCCTGGATTGCCTTGTGGTCGCAGGCTCTCATTTTCAAGATCTTTCCGGTTACAAATTGGTAGCTGTCCCCCTCCCAGAGTTTGATAATCTTTTCCGGGTCCGTGCTCTTGGCCCTTTCCATGACGCTTAGGAGCCAATAAGTCTGCATAATGTAAGAACCTATGTTTCCGGTTCCGTGTTCGTAAAGTCTGGTGTTAAACGGCGCCTGCCACTTGGTCTTCCATAGGTTGTTCCAGGTTTTATAATATTTGATTTGTTCGGGTGTTTTGAAAGCAGGGTTCTCGACTCCATACTGGCTGAGATGGACTAACCCTTTCGTACCTTCGACACCTACTTCGTGAAGGAAATTGGGCTCCTCCACGAAGATATTTGCCACAGGAAGGGTTACACCCATTTGTCTGGCCTGCTTGAGGAGGTTGGCTGCATCGGGAATCCAATCACCCGTATAAATAACCTCGGCTCCGGAGGCTTTTATCTTGGTTAGGTAGGGAGCGAAGTCCGTCAAGAATAACTTATGATAGTCTTCGCCGACAATCTCGCCTTGAGGGTAGTATTCCTTCAAGCCTTTTTTAAATCCCTCGGCCATGTCGTGCCCGAACATGTAATCCTGGCAGAGGATGTAAAACTTTTTCTCCTTTTTTCGTATTTGGCCATAATAATACGCTAGGCCGCGGCCGATCTGTTCGGTGGAAAAAGAGGACATGAAGGCATAGCGGGAGAAATTCGTGGCATCCTGGAGATCGTCGGCTAAGGCAGCGGCGTTCTGGGCAATGACTTTATATTTGTTGGCCGTCTCGTTGATAACTTTCATCATATTGCTGCCATCGGTGCCCCATAGTACGTGAACCTTTTCCTGCAAGACCATCCGCTCGCAGATCTTTTTCCCCTGGTCCGGCTTGGACATATGATCCGCCTTGATCATTTCAACCAGCTTCTTTTTCCCGTCCACGAAGACGCCGCCCCTCTTGTTAATGTCGTGGGCAACCCACAGGGCACAGATCCAGTATATTTGCCCAACTTGTGCGGCAGGCCCGGAGTGAGAGGCCACAATTGCGATCTTGATGGTGTCACCGGTCGGGATCACCGGGTTGTTCGGATCGAAGTCAGACATATCGCCCATCTTGTTTACATCGAAGACGGCATTCGGTTTGCCGAGACCGGCCGCGGCTACCGGCGACGGGCCAAAGGCCGTCACAGAGAAGAAAGAAAAAATAGCGACAACAACGAAAATACCCTTACCGATCGGTTTCATTTTGAACCTCCTTTCCCTTGCCAAACATCTTGGTATGTGGGAAAAGTTTTCCTCATCCTTATTCCCACGACCTCGAAATTGAGTTTTTAAGTTTTGCTTTTTTCTGGTGATGGAGATAAGTGGTTTATAAATAGTTTACCCCCCAGTTTTTGTCAAGCAGAAAGTTCACTGAGAGATTCGATATTCCAGGCGAAACCAGTATAAAACACCTCTCGCTCAAAATTCTGCGACCGGATTAAACTAACCAAAGTCTCCATCATTTAAAACCCAAAAGAAACTCTCTTTGGACCTATGCAAGAGATATTTACAAGATGCATGCCCAAGAAAGAAGAATGCATGGATAATCAAAACCGATTGTAAGCTACGGTCTTATTGGCTAAGGATAAAGGAGGTAGATTCGTAAGGGGGTGTGTCATGACACAAAATGTGTCGACGCAATTTGTGCTATGACATATTTCTGTTATTCGTTTCAGAGTTGATGCACGTAAATTTTCCGGTAAATCGTCCGCCGGCTGATGCCCAACAGGCGAGCTGCCTTCGTTTTGTTCCAGTAAGCCTTGTTCGGAGTATTTAGAATCTGTGTAATCGAGAGAGCAAAAGGTGATCCTTCGGAGCTCCTGTTTTCAGAACGGCGGATGGACAGTCATCAGGGTGAAAACGTCCATGCCGTTCGCCTCCGCCTTTGTTTTTTCACCGTTGATTACCCGGATCATTAAATCGATCATCTCTGCCCGCAAGCTATTCAATGGCTGCCCTTCCACCAGACTTCCCGCATTGACGTCCATATCATCTCTCATGGCGTCGTAAATCCTAGTATTGCTGGCCACTTTGATTACGGGCAAGACGGGAAATCCAGCCGGAGTTCCCCGACCGGTGGAAAAAAACATGAGCTGAGAGCCACTGGCTGCAAGCCCAGCCATGGAGTCTCCATCGTAACCCGGCCCATCTTGCAGTATGAGCCCCCGTTCCGAAGGAACCTCACCATAATCTACCACCTGGTTGATGGTGGTGGTGCCTCCTTTAAAGATGCAACCCATCGATTTCTCCGCAATGGTGCTCATACCTCCGTCCATATTGCCGGGCGAGATGACCAGGCTCGCCAAGTCTCCCATCAACTCATGGGTTAATTTCTCAGCGCGCTCGATCATTTCTTCAATCTGTTTGGCCACTCCACCATTCTTTGCCCTTTGTGCGAGCACATGGGCTGTCCCAATCATCTCCGTGTTTTCGCCGAAAATCACAGTCGCTCCCTTTTCTATCAGCCAGTCTGAGACCGTACCCATGGCGACGTTGGCCGTCACGCCCGACATGGCATCCGAACCGCCGCATTCCATGGCCACCAGAAGTTTATCCCACGGAATCGCAGTCCTCTGCTGTCTGCCGGTTTCCGAAAGAATCCGGCGGGCCGCAGTGACCCCTTCCTGCGCTGTCTTCAGGGAACCTCCATCCTCCTGCACATTAAAGACCTCGACGGGTTTGCCTGCCTCTTTGACCAGGGGAAGCAAGCTTTTCGTATTGGAAACCTCACAGCCCAATCCGATGAGAACCGCTCCGCCGACGTTGGGATGATGCACCAAGCCCGAAAGAATTCGAAACAGAATGGTTAGGTCCCTGGGCCCTCCGCGGCCGCATCCATAGGCATGAGTCGCACAGACCGCCTCTGGCACTTCACGGGATATGCGGCGGACGACGCCGTTAACGCAGGAGACTGTAGGCAAGACTAAGACGTGGTTGCGGATGCCGAACTTTCCGTCTTTTCTTTCATATCCAGTAATATCACTCACTCGTTCCATAAAGGACTTCCTAAAAAATTTATTTCTTCCACCGCTTGCTTTCAAGGTTGTGCGTATGAACCCATTCTCCCTTCTTGATATCGCGGGTGCTGACTGCTACGATCTCTCCGTATTTGATGATTTCCTCTCCCTTAGTAATATCCTGAAGAGCGATCTTGTGGCTGGCCGGTATTTCCTCCAAGGCCGGGAATCCTTCTATCCCTTTTGCTACGGCGAAGTCTCCGACACCCAGCGTTCTTAGGGCGACGGCCACATTATCTCTTGAATGAATGATGAGAATGTTGTCGGTCACCGGTTCTCCTTATGCGGTAAATCGAACTGAGATAGTCAGTGAGAACTCCTGCTTGTCAGAAAAGTTCAAATGTCAAAATTCAAATGCCAAAGGAATGCCAAAGAGAATTAATGTCAAGAGTTTTCTTGTTCAAATTTCGTAATTTGAGCTTTGGATTTCCTTTGAACTTCGAGCTTTGACATTTGACATTATTTAGGTGCTTGCATGTGCATCATTGTGCCGTCCTGAACCACAGCCACCTTTGCCCCGCAGGGAAATTCTTTTTCGATCATGGCCAGGACTTCGGGCCAGGTCTTGACGATCAGAGCATCATCAACATGGTAAATCATGTCCAGACTGGTCCGGTCGGGGTAGGGGGCCATGACAATCAGTTTCTTCATCAGCCTTTGCGCAAGACCTCTGGGTCTGGGAGAAAAATGACGGCCCCCGTAATCGCTTCCCCAACCCCGCATCACATAATGGGGAGCCTGACCCTCCGGGGCGTCTGAAATCAGCACCGCCACCCCTCCCTGAGGTTTTAACAGGGGCCGACCAAAAATAATGGCGATGGCCGACTCGTTGGCCTTGGCATAGGCGTTACAAATTGCCAGGTCATATCCGTTGGAATAAGGGATTCCATAATGCTCTTTTCCTTCTTCTGCACCCGCGGCATGAGTGGCTCGAAAGGAGCCGGCGTAAAGGCTGGTAATCTCTCCCCGTCGATTGATCAGGCAATCCACTTTGAAGTTCAAGCCCACGGCGTCCCCGCCCGCATCGCATTCCGCCCGCATGATATTGTTGGAAAAATTCCCGAGCCCGGTTCGAGCCCGGTCCCGGTAGAATTGATTGTGAAATTGATTGATCGTCTCGATTCCGGCCACTCCCGGAAGAACGATCTTGGCACCGCCCCCGAACCCCACGTGGACGTGAGGCGTAATGCATCCGATCCCGATCTTCAAGTCACAGTTCATGAATTCCCGATTGAACCAGAGCTCCACCCCAGTCGGGGTCCTTCCCACACGCACGGTATTCTGAAAAGGGTCGTGATTGTAAACGGCGTAATTTTCTACAATCTCATCGCCCAATTTCTTGCGGGCGTTGATCATATCGTAAACTCCGTGCGACCCCAAAGCCCAGATAAAGCGGATTTGATCCTTGTTCATCCCCGCCCTGTGCAAGGATTCGAGAACATACGGAGCAATTTCCTTTACCGGCGTCGGCCGGGTCATGTCATCAAAAACAATCGCCGCCTGCTTTTTCCCTTTGGCCATTTCTGTCAGGGGCGGTCCTTCGACAGGGTGATCCATCCTTTCTCGAATTTGTTCCGGAGTGAGCCTGGGTTTTTCAAAACCCGGCGGATTGAGGTTGTCCACCTCCCATCGGTTCGGGAAGGTCAGCTCCCATTCCTTGTTCTCATACCAAAGCCTGGAGGGAATTGGGATTTTCTTCATATCATTCTCCTACCAAAATCACGATGACTTTCCTGGGTCCGTGCATGCCCTTGAACGGAACCCCTCGGATATCGGCGGTCATGCTCGGTCCCGTGATGAAACAGAATTGGCTGGGGAGGTTCTTTTTTTCCCCAAAGACTTTTTCGATCACCTGTTCATAGACTGCGACCATTCTTTCCACCGGCACAATGGCAACATGCAGGATTGGAGCCAGAGATGTCAACCTCGCCTGATCCTTGTTATGAATGAGGCCCAGCGTTCCGGACTCGGCGACAGCGAAATCAGCGCCGGTAATGCCTGCATCGGCTTCCTCGAAGACCGCATCCTTGAAAGAATCCCGGCTGTCAAAATCCTGAGGAGTCATGACCCGAACATCGTTTTCCTTTCCCCAGGCGGCTAAATCCAGCGAAGCGATGACGTCATCTGTGGTCGCTATCACCTTCTTCAGCCCTTCTTCCTTGGCGATCTGGGAGAGTTTTTCCAGAGCTTCCCGGCGATCCTTGACTCGATGGACGATCCCTGCTTCTTGTGAAAGGTTTTTGGAAAAAGTCTCTATTAGTTCTTCCGGAGTCAGAGAGAGCTCTCTAAGGACGGGCCTCTCCGACCGGGAGGGTATGGTTTTTCTCGGGGCCGCCTTAAGTTTATTTAGAATTTCATCTCGCGCACTTTGTTTCACCTTCAAGCCTTTGGAAGCCAGAATCCAGAATTCAGAATCCAGAATGGGGAAATACTAAATTTTTTCCGTTGTGGCTTCTGACTTCTGACTCCTGAATTCTGTCTTCTGTGCTTCTATCCAACGATCGTGAAACGTTTTTTTAGCCATGGCCGGCAAGTCCCTGCTTCTAAACCATCCTTTGAAAAGGCCTCCCACCTCACGGAGCATCCCTCCATGCGCCTCTTTGTTAACGAAAGGTCGGACGAATCGCACCCCCCAATTCCACAACCGGTACCGGGTCACTGCCCACATCCACAAACGGAAAAATATCCTTTCCATCATGGGGGTTTTTTTTGCCCGCAGGGCTGCGTCTCCCGATACATCCTTCGCCCGGTAATGAAGGAATAGACTGGGATGATCAATACCAGCCGGACAGATGCTTTTGCATGACCCACAAAGGGTGGTAGCCCGGTAGAGGTCCTGCGTTTTCTCCAAGCCGAGGAGGAGCGGATTCAGGACTTGGCCCATCGGCCCTGAATAAACCCAGCCGTAAGCATACCCGCCGATTTGCCGATAGACCGGACAGCCGTTCAAACAGGCGCCGCAGCGGATGCAACGCATGGCCTCTCGGGCAATGGTGTCCTGATAAATCCTGGACCGGCCGTTATCGACTATGACGATTATAAGCTCCTCCGGCCCGTCAATCTCATCACTCTTTTTAGGGCCGTTGTCCATTGAAACGTAAACAGAGAGCTTTTGTCCGGTGCAGTTGCGGCACAGGAGCCTTACCAAGTGCAGGGCATCCTCCAGCGTGGGGACCACTTTTTCGAGGCTCATCACCGATATCTGCGTGCGGGGAGAGGATTTGTTGAAACGGATGTTTCCTTCGTTTTCTACATTCACAATCGTGCCGGTTTCAGCCACCGCCATGTTCACACCCGCAATGCCCATGTCGACCCGATGAAATTTATCGCGCAGAAAAATCCGTGCCGCATGCCCCAGTTGGACAGGATCCGAGGTTGGTTCCTTCAGGTCGATTTTCTCCATGAACAGATCCCGTACCTTTGCGACGGGGATATTCATGGCAGGACCCACAATATGGAATGGAGGGACACCCAAGAGTTGGATGATAAACTCGCCAAGGTCTGTCTCCCAGGTCTTCACGCCATTTTTCTCCAGAGCCTCATTGAGACCTATCTCCTCTGTCACCATGGATTTCCCTTTGGTGACATATTTGATTCCCCGCTCCTTCGCGAGACGGACGATGTATTGGCTCGCCTCGTTCGCATCCCGGGCCCAAAACATTTTGGCTCCGTTAGAGAGGGCATTTTTTTCAAACTCCTCCAAAAGCTCGGGGAGCCGCGCGATCGCCTCTGCCCGGATGATTGCCCCGTAAGCCTGGGCTGCGGCAGCGTCGGGGAACGTCGAAAGCGCAGTCTCCCGCCTTATCCGGACAAAGGTAGCTCCCGCTTTCAGGAAGGTATAGGCTTTTCGCAACTCCTCCTTGGCTACCTCTGAAAATTGTTCTGTTTTAACTTCCATCCATCTCCTCAACTGACGATGAAGATGAAACAACGGACGATAAACGATGAACCATGAATTATCTTTTGTGCCTATTGTCCATTGTTCCCCGTTTCCTGATAGTGGGCCAGGAAGCTGGCCAGATGCATCACCTTCTTCCCGGGATGGTTTCTGCTGAGAAACCCGCCAATGTTCAGAAGACAACCCGGTTCGCAAAGAAGCAGAAGGTCGGCCCCGCTCGATAAGTAGTCTCCCGCTTTGTCCCTGACCATCGATTCGGAGATATCCGGATAACGATTGGCGAACTCTCCTCCGAACCCGCAGCAAGCATCCGCCGCATTCAACGGGACCAGTTGAGCCCCTTTTACCGCACGGATCAATTTTTTGGGCTGCTCGGAAACTCCCAGACCGCGGAGGATATGACAGGATTCATGATAGGCGACTTTGCCTCCAAAGGAGGCGCCGAGATCTTCTACTTTCAGGATGTCGACCAGGTACTGAGAAAGCTCATGGATTCGGAGGCTCAGTTCTTCCGCTCGGTTTCTCCACTGCGGTTCCTCAGACAGAAGCTCCGGATAATGATATTTGACCATGCAGACGCAGGAACCGGAAGGGCTGACCACTTCTTCGTCATCCCCGAAGACTTGGATAAAATGTTTGGCCGCTTTTTTCGCCTGTTCACGATATCCAGCGTTGATGGCCGGTTGGCCACAACAGGTTTGTCCCATGTGATAAATCGGTTTCACCCCTACTCGGCGAAGGAGCGACACCGTGGCCTCGCCGATATGGGGAAGAAAGAGGTCAACCGTACAAGGGATGAAAACGGATACAACATCCATTAAAGACCTGTTTGCCTCAGCGGTTCAATCGGATTAGAAAATAGAAGACACATAGGTTATTGTTAAACTTAACAGAGGGGGAAGAAGAAGGTCAAGGACAAAAGGCTACTCTAGTTACTGTGGAAGGAGGTTGATGATGCCTCAATTCATTTCCGTGGAACCCTCCGGATGTACGGGGTGCAGGACATGCGAAGTCGTGTGCTCACTCTATCATTTTGGTGAGTGCAATCCAGAAAGATCGGCGATTCGCGTCATCCGCAGAGAGAAAAACGGGTTGGTCTTTTCCCTCCCCCTTGTCTGTCAACAGTGTGAGCAATCCCCTTGCGTGGAGGCCTGTTCGTCTGAGGCGCTTTCCCGTAAGAGCGAAAATGACCCTTTAACGGTTGATGAGACAAGGTGCTCTGGATGTGGAATCTGTGCAGATGCCTGCCCGGCAGGGTGCATCTTCTTAGACAACCAAAGAAAAGTGGCCATCTGTTGTGATCTTTGCGGGGAACAGCCGCAATGCATTCCATTCTGTCATTCTCACTGCTTGACTTTGGGGAGCGGTGACGAGGCAGATAAGGGAAGAATGAAGAGGCTGACAAGCATTTTAGAAAAGGAGGATCTCCTGGAACGTGTGCCGGGAAGAGGAGGAAGATAAATGGAATACCTGCGGGGAGGACGGATTCTCAGGGTCAACCTAACAGATGGGAAGATCCGCTGCGATCCTGTCGGCCCTTATGTCGATCGATTTGTGGGGGGAAAAGGGATAAATCTCAAGATCCTATTTGATAATCTCGAACGGGGAACCAAGCCATTTGACCCGAAGAACCTTCTCCTTTTTGGCGCCGGTGCCCTCGTAGGGACACCATTCCCCGGGGCATGTCGAATAGACGTGATGGCGAAGTCTCCTGTGACCGAGGCCTTCGGCGACTCTGGTATGGGAGGTTACCTGGCAGCGGAGCTGAAGTTTGCCGGCTATGACACTTTGGTCATTGAAGGGAAAGCTGAGAAACCCGTCTATTTATCCATCCGGGATGATCAGGTGGAGATCCGTGATGCCTCGGCGATCTGGGGGCACGATACCTATGAGACGCCTGTTATGGTGAGGCACGAGTTGAAGGACCCGGCGGCCCAGGTGATATCTATCGGCCAGGCTGGCGAGAGGCTTGTGGTCTATGCATCCATCAACTCGGGCACGGGTAATTCAGCCGCTCGAACCGGAATGGGCGCGGTCATGGGTTCAAAGAACCTGAAGGCTATTGCTGTGCGGGGAACCGGAGGAATTTCGGTCGCACAACCCAAAGCGTTCCTGGAAGGGTGCCGAAAACTGCATGATTCTATCAAGCAGTCCGAATTTTATAACGCTCTTCATGAGATGGGGATAACCAAGCTTCACGACAGGGAAATGCGGGCCCTCTACGAACTCTTGGAAACCACCGGAGAGGGATGCGAAACGATCTGCGAAGCGGATTTCTTAAGAGAGCACCTTTATAAAAGGGTGGGGTGCTTTGCTTGTCCCGTAGCCTGCTTCGATTCTTACAACATAGCGGGCGCAGGGGCTGGAGCCGTCAAGTGCAGCCCATACGGGGATCTGACTTGGGATCTCGGCAATCCAGACTTGATGCTCTTCTGGAAGACCTTCGTCGAATGCCAGCGATATGGACTGGATGCCAGGTCGCTATCAAATGCTCTTGCTTGGCTTATGAAGTTGTATGAAAGAGAAATTATATCTGACCGAGAGACCGATGGGATTGCCATGAAGTGGGGCAGTCCGGAAGCCATCTTGCCTATGGCCAGGAAAATAAGCTATCGGGAAGGGATCGGGGATTTGCTTGCAGACGGGCTCCCCGTGGCTGCGAAGAAGATCGGGAAGGGTGCAGAAAACTATTTGCTCATATCCAAGGGCTCGCCGTCGGACATGCATATTCCCCCGATCAAAACAATGGTGTTGGCCTCCGCTGTCTCTCCCATAGGGGAGGACATTCAGGTGCAGCCCTTTCTGGAAGGTGTTTCAGCGAGGAGATACATCCGGGCCAGAGACCCGGCCTCTTTTGAGGAAGCGATTAAAAAATATAAGGATCGGGCTGAAAAAGAGGTCGGGATAAGAGAAGCAGCTGATCCTCGGGTTACGGAAGGGAAGGCCGCCCTGGTTCGTCAAGATGAAGAGCGTACTGACATTGCAGATCTGGCCGGCGTATGTACCTGGATGACCTCCTTCATCGGACTGCCACTGGATGCCAACGTGATTGCCGATTTCATGTCGTTAGGGCTCGGGACCCCTATAAAAACCGAGACCCTTGTCGAAGCCGGTTTGAGGATGCATCATCTGGAGAGAGCTTTTAGCTGTAAATGTGGCCTGACTCGCGAAGATGACAGCGTGTCGAAGGGCTACTATGATCGCCTTCGGCCTAACGGAAAATTGATGCCGGAGATTAGTTTCACTGAGACAGATCTGGAAAAGATGAAGGATGACTATTATCAAATAATGGGATGGGACGTGGAAACAGGCATCCCCACGCGCAGGACGCTCGAAAAGTATGGATTGGCGGACGTGGCCGACTCTTTAGGGTTATGATGAAAGGAGCAAATTGCTCTTGCCTATGACTAAAAAGGGCCGGGCCACTCCATGAGCGCTTTTCAGCAGCCTGCTATATCGTGCTCCCCCCGTCTATGGCAATGACCTGGCCTGTGACATAGCTGGACGCATCCGAAGCCAGGAAGAGGACGGCCCCCACCATCTCCTCGGGATCAGCCGGTCGCGCCATCGGAGTTCTGCTCATGGCCACTCGAAGGATATCCGGGTTTTTCCAGAGGGCTTCGCTGAAACGAGTTCTAGTGAGCCCCGGAGCAATGGCGTTTACCCGGATATTGAATGCAGCCCAGTGCTGAGCCATCACCTTTGTGGCCATAATCACACCGGCCTTGCTGATGGAGTAAACGGGCAGTATGTCGGGAGAGATTCCGGCGACGGAGGCGACATTGATGATGTTCCCTCCGCCTTTTCCTTTCATTGCCTTGGCCACGGCTTGACTCAAAAAAAACAGCCCCTTCAGATTCAGGTTCATAATCGAATCCCAGGCGCGCTCGTCTATTTCTATGGCCGGAGCCATCGTGGGATTCGTCGCAGCATTGTTCACCAAGATATCGATCTTCCCGAACTCCTCCAAGACCCTCTTGACGAGATTGTTGATCTCCTCCATCTTTCCTACGTGAGCCGCTACGGGCAGACATTTCCTTCCTTTTTTCTTTATCTCTTCCGCCACTTTCTCCAAGTCGGGGAGTTTCCGGCTGGCAATGACCACATCGGCTTCGGCCCTGGATAATCCTAAGGCGATTGCTTCGCCAATCCCCCGGCTGGCTCCGGTGACGAGGGCGACCTTATTCTTTAGAGAAAATTCCATTTATTGTTACCTCCTGTGAGCGATCAGATTTTACATGTCCTTTGGAGAGAAAAAATTCTCAATCGTAAGGACTTGCTTTAAATTCGCTTAAATATAAGAAAGATGGAGTTGCATGTCAAGTGATCGGAGAGCCGGATTCAAGACCGCAAGAAGGGCAGGGCTAAAACTCGGAGTCCGTTTGAATCCTTGTAAAGAGGACTTCATCTGTAAGTGATCTTGGGCGGTTTGCGTTCGGGGAGGCGGTAGTATTTTAGCCTCGGATATCCTACCATCATGGGGTAGAGGTGTGGGTGCTCTGCCGGTACGCCCATGGTCTGTTTGACCGATGGGGAAAACATAACGCACGCGGGACAAAAAGGGATCCAATAACAAGACGGGGATACCCCTGCGCGAAAGGGTATCCCCGCCGCAAAGCTGATTTTTCCCTCAATCAATGAACCGCAACATGTGTTGCGGTCGATGCCACAATATACCACGTGATGAACATTGCGTTCGTGAAGGCACCGGCGTAGACAAGACCCGTCTTTTCGTAAAAGTAGGACGAGATCAGACCGACGATGACGAACAAGGGCAGCAACTGTATCGCGATGATCAAATTTAGCATCAGCCACCCGTTCTGGAAGGGAGCCGCTCCACCCGCCAAAAGGGGTATATAGAGGACCAAAAGCATCACAAGATAACCGAGCGCTGCGACGGCCATGCTGATGACCATTTTCCTCGCAGTACCACCCTTGAGGGACCGCATCTGCCCCTGCAGAACGACTGCAAACATGATGTAAAACAGGGCGAAGGGGATCACGTATCGCAATGCGATTTTCGTCTGAATAAGGCTCATGGGCTTGAGCGGTATGACCCAGAACCTGAAATCCACTGTGAAAAAATACGAGATCACGATCACCGACAGGTAAGCGATGGCGGTCACAAGAAAGGCAAACCAGGCAGAAAGCCCGATCTTCTTCCAATCCATGCCAGAAGCGGTCTTCAGACCATAGGCCATCCCATTCCCCCCCTTTTTCTTATTCGATGCAAAATGCCAGATCAAGAAGAAAATTAGCGAGAGGACTGCGTTGACCAGCAGCCAGAACACGATATTATTCGACTCTTGTTGCGGGAAGATCGGGCAGGCTTTTACAACGTCTCTTGCCCAAAGCGTCAACGGGAAGTACGTAAGGGTTGGGACAAAGAACAGGAGGGCAAAGCCAATCCACCACCCTGCGCCAGTCGCGGGCTTCGGGTTTTGAGGCGTCCCATTGAGCGAGCTAAAGCATTTGGTCTGAAGCAGAAGATTGCCTGCCGCAAATAGAAGTAAGATCGCTCCGATCAGACCGACAAGCGTCGCCAACTCCTTCCAACACCATATTTGATTACTCGCGGGAAAGGTGTTTTCCTGACCCAGGGTTTTCTGGAACCACGAGATCGCATAACCGATGGCCGAGCAACTGATCTGAACACCCGGATGGGTTGTATTTGGCTGATAGAGCACGCGGGCTGTTCCGTCCTCGATTGACCCGTATATTTTGCCGGGTACGATTGCTTCTGTATTGGGTACGCCGAATATTTTCTGAAGTTTCTCACTTTTCACCACATCCCTCGCGTTCGGCACTTCCCAAAAGAGCAAGGAAAACTCGTCATGGGTGTCAAATACAAGAGCCATGTTTTTGGGATATGTCGTGCTTCCCGCAGGAGCAACTGTCGCTTCAGTCCCCGATGCCTCAAGAACGATCGACTTGTAGTCGTCGGGGCGTATCTTTGCCGCGATAAGACATGCCGATCCGCCGAAGGAATGACCTTCGAGGCCGATTTTATTCTTATCCACAAAATCAAGACTGCGGAGATACGCAAGCCCGTCAGGGCCGCCCAACCCATTGACGAACGCGGGCGGGTCAGAATAGCCGTGCCCCGTCTGATCGAGATCAAGGACAACCCAGCCCCGGCGAGCGAATTCAATGGCAAATTCGGACTGCATCTCCTTTGTGTTATTATACCCGTGGATCGCAAGAATGCCGGGAGCAGGCGTCTTCGGCGTAGCATTTTCCGGGATGAACAGAAGGGCGCTCATCATCATACCCCCTGTCCCTGCAAAACGAACGTCTCGAACCCTGACTTTGCAAGAATCATTCTGAACAACGTTCGCCACGATCCCCCCGACGAGGATCAAAATGATGGAAACTACCAGAAGTGATTTCCCTTTCATAAAATTTACCCTCCTCTCAATTTATTTGTGAAAACTGGCTTTCGGTCGATTCGACTATATGCAAAGTGGGGCTGCTTGTCAACCAAAAAAAAACTAAAGAGGTAATGTCTCACTCTTCGGAGCCAGCTGCGACAAACCGAGAGCCCACTCACGCCTCAGTGAGCAGGTGTGAAAAATCATTTTCCAGGAATCAGTCCCACGAGATGGGGGTTAAAGGTTCGACAAGACGTCCATTCCTTTGGGCCGAGGCACATCCCGACATTTTCCCACAGCTTCTGAGGTATTACCAAAAAACGACACCTGTTGGTGAAACAAGCGTTTCTGTTCAGTGGGTTTTTTCCTTTTCTCCTTTCGCCAGAATGGCTGCACCCAGGGCAGCGGTAAGTCGGGGTTGCTCCGGCACCAACACGTCAACTTCCAGCGCTTCGCTTACGGCTAAGACAAGTCCGGAGTCCTCGCCCCCGCCTCCTGTAAGCACCACGTCCTGTTCCATCCCGAGCCTTTTCACCAACACGCTAGCCTTGGCAGCCAAGGCACGATGCACCCCGGCCAGGAGGTCCTCCATGCGCGCCCCTTCAGCTATTCTTGAGATGGTCTCAGATTCCGCAAAGACGGCACAATTGGTGGAAAACTCAACCGGACTTTGGGACTTTAAAGAAAGGGGACCAATATCTTCAACGTTGATGCGAAGGATGCGGGCGATGACCTGCAAGAAACGACCGGAGCCGGTGGCACACTTTTCGCTCATCAGGAAATTAGCGACTCTGCCTTGAGGTGTGAGCTTCACGGCTCTGGTGAATTGCCCGCCGATGTCTATCACGATGCGGGCGGAAGAAAAGAGGGACCGGCAGCCTGCGGCCTGGCAGGAAATGTCGGAGAATTGACGTGCCTGAAAAGGAGCGCTTTCCGCACCAATACCTGTGACCACGATGCCTGAAAGCATATCAAAACGAACACGTCCCTTGTTTAGGACTTGATCAAGAACTTTCCTGGCGGTTTCTTTATAGTGACCTCTGGAGGAGAGTATTTCGTAGGACACGATTTGCTTTTGGTTGATGAGCACTGCCTTGATGAAGGCTGAGCCGATATCCACACCGGCGTAATATTCTCGGTCATCACTCATTTGAAGAAGGTCACTCCTTCCAATCTCCGTTTGCGTTCAGAGGTGACGCCGCGAGCCAAGAGATCCTTCCCCATTAAGGCTGCGCCCAGAGCGCCCGTGAGAAGCGGTTCCTGTGGTACCAGCACCCGGAAGCCTACCTTTTCCTCGACGGCTTTGATCAGGCCGATATTCATGGCTCCTCCACCCGTGACGACCACGTCCTTTTCGATACCAAGGCTCCGAACCATATTGACGACCCGGCCGGCAAACGCTTCGTGCAGACCGGCGACAATCTCGGGTATCGTCGCTCCTTCGGTCAGCCTGCTGGTCACCTCGTGCTCGGCAAAGACGGTACAGGTATTGGAAATCCTGACAAAGTCCTTGGCCTTTAGCGAAAGCTCGCCCATCTCGGTCAGCTTGATCCCTAAGGTTTCCGCAATCACTTCGAGAAAACGGCCGGTACCGGCGGCGCACTTATCGTTCATAACGAAGTTCGTTACCTTGCCTTGAGCGTCCAGTTTGATTCCTTTGGAATCCTGGCCTCCGATATCGATAATGATGCGGGCCGTAGGGAAAAGAGCCCGGACGCTTCGGGAATGGCAGGTGATCTCTGTAATCTGTTTATCGGCGAAGGGGACATTGATCCGGCCGTATCCTGTGGCCACGATAAAATCGAGTTGCTCGAAGCTAAGATCCGCCTTTTTGATTGTCTCATCCATTACGGCAAGGGCCAAATGGCGGTGCTCGGCGCCCGTGGGGCCGATGACCGACGCCATCATAGCTCCATGCCCGTCAACAATGACCGCCTTGGTCATTGTGGAGCCGATATCAACCCCAGCAAAGTGCATTGTGTCTTTGGTCCCTTTCTCTCAGGTTGCTACGCTTAACCCAACAGTTGAATAAGAACCTTCCCAAAGGTAGTTGGCCGTTCTTCGCCGCCTTTACCAAGCGGCTCTTTATTTATGTTTATGGGTAACATGCGACGTCGTCTGAGTCGACGTTTGAAATGTGTCTGGAAACGGAGTAACAAAACGTTTAAAGGTCCCGCTGTAAAGGCTTCTCATCACGCCCAACTACCTTTTGGTGGGACTTTTGGCTTAAGTAGTGCGGGCTGAGAGGGCCTCGATAAAGGCGCTGATCTGCGTCTTCCATTGTGCTTCCGAGTAATCCCTGAGGTCCACCATGTCCGAGACAAGCTGCATCATGGGAATGTCGGTAAACTG
>Ga0326728_10003536_pt1 | contig 48128 bp, 47 predicted proteins | sample MB3enrmetagenome_FD_207602 | JGI IMG/M metagenome (GOLD analysis project Ga0326728, IMG submission 207602) | Lab enriched peat soil microbial communities from McLean, Ithaca, NY, United States - MB31MN | ecosystem: Environmental > Terrestrial > Soil > Wetlands > Peat | place: USA: New York...
CAACTTTCTCCGGATCCAGAAAATGGCGGGAGCCGTCGAGATGGGAGCGGAAGATGACCCCTTCGTCGCTGACCTGCCGGAAGGAGGCCAGGCTGAAGACCTGGAAGCCGCCGGAGTCGGTAAGGATGGCGCCGTCCCAGTGCATGAAACGGTGCAGGCCCCCCAATTGGGCGATGGTTTCCACCCCGGGTCGCAAAAAGAGATGGTAGATGTTGCTCAGGATGAGGCCGGCCCCTAAGGCCCGCAGTTCCTCGGGGGTGAGAGTCTTCACCGTGCCGTAGGTGCCCACCGGCAAGAAGACCGGGGTCTCCACCGCGCCATGGGCGGTGGTTATTTTTCCCCACCGCGGCCCGTCTGAGTCCGTGGCTTTTTTTAGCTGAAATGAAAACATGATTATATTTTTTCCCCCCTCACCCCAGCCCTCTCCCCCCGCTGGGGGGCGGGCCTCCGGGCCCGCCTGCCCGCGGTCGTCCAGGCTCGGCCGCCCCATCAGTTCCGATTCCTGGCACCTTCCGGTCATAAGAGTCGTTACAAGATCAACATGCAATCCCCGTAACTATAAAAACGATATTTTTCTTTTACCGCCGCCTCATAAGCCCGCAGGATCAAGTCCCTCCCGGCGAAGGCGCTCACCAGCAAGAGCAAGGTGGATTTGGGCAGATGAAAGTTGGTGAGCAGCCGATCCACCGCCTTGAAGGGGTAACCCGGATAGATGAAGAGGTCGCACCACCCCTGGCGGGCCGCAAAGCCCTGGGGCGAGGCGCAGTATTCCAACACCCGGGTGCAGGTAGAGCCCACGGCCACGAGGCGCCGGCCCTGGGCCCTGGCCTCATTAAGCCGGGCCGCCGTAGCCCCCGGCAGCTCAAAATATTCCGGCAGCATCCGATGCCGGGTATAGTCCGCCTGGCGCACCGGCAGAAAAGTGCCGGGACCTACATGCAGGGTGAGGCAAACCGTGGCAATGCCCTTTTCCGCCAGATTCTGCAGGAGCTCCTCGGTAAAGTGCAGCCCCGCGGTGGGACAGGCCACCGCTCCGGTTTTCCGGGCGAACACCGTCTGATAGGCAGCCCGGTCCGCCTCCATCGCCGGGCGCTGAATGTAGGGGGGCAGCGGCACTTCGCCGTGAGCCAATACCGCCTGCAATACCTTTCCGTCCGCCGCCCAAAACCGCACTTCCACCACCCCGGGTTCAGGCCGCGCCAGGATTTCCGCCTGCAAATCCGGGCCGCAGCGCAAAATCTGCCCGGGCCGCAATTTGCCCCGGTGAGTGGCCCGGGCCAGCCAGCTCTCGGCGCCGTTGCCTTCCGGCTGTGGCAGGTGGTGCAGGAGCAGCTCCACCCGGCCGCCGCTCTTTTTTACCCCAGGCAGGCGGGCGGGGAAGACCCGGGTGTCGTTAACCACCAGCAGGTCCTCGGGGGCTAACCAATCAGCCAGTTCCCGGAACCGGGTGTGACATATCTCTCCCGTCTCCCTCCGGAGCACCAGGAGCCGGGAGGCGCTCCTCTGTCCCAGGGGCACCTGGGCCACCAACTCCGGCGGCAGATAATAGTCGTAATCTTGTATCGAGGTCATCTTACCCAAATAGATGGTCTTGTTTTGGCAGGGGCGGCGCCCTCGGCGCCCCTACATTGACGGCGAATAATGCATCTGTTAAATTTATTTATTTTAAACTAGAGATTTCGCCACGCAAGGTATGGGGATGAAAACCAGATTTTTCCCGCTCCTGCTGCCTTTTATCCTGCTGCTGGCCCCTCTGGCCGCGGCCGGGGGTCCTGGCCCGGAAGAGGTCATGGAAAAGGTCCAGGCGCAATATGACCAGAGCGGCGCCTTCCAGGCCCGCTTCCAGCAGGAGTCCCGCTCCAAGGCCCTGCAGCAAACCGACCGCGCCGCGGGCTGGATGTATTTCCAGAAACCCAGCCGCATGCGCTGGCAGTATGAAATTCCGGCAGAGCAGAAAAAGGAAGTGGTCTCCGATGGCCGCCTGATGTGGATTTACCTGCCCCAGGACGGTCTGGTCATGGTCTATAAAGTCGACCAGGTGCTGCGCTCGGACCAGGTGCTGCGCTTTTTCTCCGGCATCGGCCAGTTCCGCAAGGATTTCAACGTCTCCTGGAACCGCCCCCCCCAGGAGGGCGAGAGCCTGGTCATCGACCTCTTCCCCAAAAAGGAGCAGCCGGAGCTAAAGCGCCTCACCCTGACTGTCAACCCCAAAACCTATTTATTGGATAAACTGGAATTTTCCAACGCCCTGGGTGAAGAGACCCGCTTTGCCTTCTCCCAGGTGAAGCTGGATGTGAAACTGGCCCCCGATTTTTTCAGCTTTACGCCGCCACCAGGGGTCCAGGTAGTGCGCGAGGGGCAGTAAACCGGAAGCAGTAAGCAGTGAGCAGTAAAAAAGCTCATAACCAAGTATAAGCCCCGGATTAGCCATGGAATTTGATGCGCAGCAGCAAGAAGTGAGAGAATGGCTGAAACGCCGCCGGGCCATCATGTTGGCCCATAATTACCAACCTGGCCCCATCCAGGACGTCGCCGACCTGGTGGGCGACTCCCTGGAGTTGTCCATCGCCGCCTCCAAGACCGACGCCGAGGTCATCGTCTTCTGTGGCGTGCATTTCATGGCGGAGACCGCCGCCATCCTCTGTCCCCACAAGACCGTGGTCCTTCCCCGGACTGACTTGGGCTGCTGCCTGGCAGATTCCGTCGAGCCGGACAAACTCATGGCCCGGAAGGACGAATTGCCCGGGGTGCCGGTGGTCACCTATGTCAATTCCACCGCCGCAGTGAAGGCCGAAAGCGACATCTGCTGCACCTCCGCCAACGCCGTCCGGGTGGTCAATTCTTTGGCGGTCAACCGCGTCCTGATGGTGCCGGATCAGAATCTGGCCCTTTACGTGGCCCGGCATACCCCCAAGACCGTGGAAATCATCACCTGGGAGGGCTGGTGCAACGTTCATGACGGCCTCAGCCCCGAAGAGGTGCAGAAAACCCAGGAGGCCCATCCGGAAGCGGCCTTTATCGCCCACCCGGAATGTAATCCCGAGGTCCTGGACCTGGCCGACGCCATCCGGTCCACCAGCGGCATGCTCCAATACGTCAGGGAAGCCGCGGCCCGGGAATTCATCATCGGCACCGAAAAAGGCATCATGCACCGCATGCGGAAGGAAAATCCCGGGAAGATTTTTTACTCGCCCTCCCCGCGCCTGATTTGTCGGCCTATGAAGCGCATAACCATGGCCGACGTCTTGAGCGCCCTCAAGGAAAACCGCCACATTATCAAGGTGCCGGAAGAGACCCGCCTCCGGGCCTTGCAGGCGGTGGAACGGATGCTGGCGGTGCCCCGGGATTAAGATGGCCGCCCTACCGGACTACTTTTGAGGAGCTGTCATGGCACAGGGTAGCATCCCCCAGGAAGTGGGCGCCCGGGTAAAAGAACTCCGGGAACAGATCAACTACCACAATTACCGCTATTACGTCCTGGATGACCCGGTGATCTCGGATGCCGAATACGACCGCCTCCTGCAGGAACTTACCCGGCTGGAGGAGCAGTATCCAGAGCTGTTGACCCCGGATTCCCCCACTCAGCGGGTGGGGGCGGCCCCTTTGGAAAAGTTCGAAACCGTGGCGCACCGGCAGCCCATGCTTTCTTTGGAGAATGCCTTCAGTGAGGCCGAGGCCCGGGAGTTCGACGAGCGGTTGCAGCGCTTTCTGCGCACCACCACAGATTTCCATTATGTCATGGAACCCAAGATGGACGGCACTGCCATCGAGCTGGTTTACGAGCACGGCCGCTTCACGGTGGGTTCCACCCGGGGCGACGGCATCCGGGGCGAAAACGTCACCCAGAACCTCAAGACCATCCACACCATTCCCTTGCAGGTGCTTACCCAGGAGGACCCGGCCCCGGAGCTCCTGGAGGTCCGGGGCGAAGTTTACATGGACCTGGAAGACTTCAAAAAATTCAATGAGCAGCGCCAGGCCCAGGGCGAGCCCGCCTTCGCCAACCCCCGCAACGCCGCGGCCGGCTCGCTGCGCCAGTTGGACCCGGCCATCACCGCCGCCCGGCCCCTGAAGATTTACTGCTACGGCATCGGCGAAGTCCGGGGCCGGAGCTTTGCTACCCACTGGGAGGTGCTACAAACCCTGATTAAATGGGGCTTTCGGGTCAATCCCCTGATCGAGCGCGGCATCGGTCGGGAGGCGGCCATCGCTTACCATCAACGCCTGGAGCATCAGCGCCACGGCCTGCCCTATGAGATCGACGGGGTGGTGATCAAGGTGGACTCCCTAACCTTGCAGGAGCGCCTGGGTACCAAGGCCAGGAGCCCCCGCTGGGCCCTGGCCTACAAGTTCGCCGCCAGCCAGGAGACCACCCGGGTGCTGGACATCGTGGTCAATGTCGGCCGCACCGGGGCGGTCACCCCCATGGCGGTGATGGAGCCGGTGGAGTTGGGCGGCGTCACCGTCAGCCGGGCCACCCTGCACAATGAAGACGAAGTGGCCCGCAAGGACGTACGGGTGGGAGACAAGGTCTTGATTCAGCGGGCCGGGGATGTGATCCCGGAAGTGGTGAAAGTTATCTTGGACGAGCGCCCCTCAAACGCCAGGCCCTTCCAAATGCCCAAAACCTGCCCGGTGTGCGGCACCGGCCTGGTGCGGCCCATTGGTGAGAAGGTGACCCGCTGCCCCAACCCTGATTGCTTCGGAGCCCAGACCCGCGCCATCATGCATTTCGCCTCCAAGACCGCCATGGACATTGACGGCCTGGGGGAGAAGATCATCCTGCAACTGGTGAACGTCGGCCTGGTCAAAGACGTCAGCGACCTGTATAACCTGACCGAAGGCGACCTCATCCCCCTGGAGCGCTTCGCCGAAAAATCGGCGCAAAACCTCATCAGCGCCATCCAGGGCAGCAAACAGCCGCCCTTCTGGCGCCTGATCAACGCCCTGGGCCTCCGTTACGTCGGTGAAGCCACCGCCCAGGTCCTGGCTCAGCACTTCCGGAACCTGGAGGACCTGGGGCAGGCCTCCGAGGAAGAGCTGCTTCAAGTGGAGGGAGTGGGCGAGCAGGTGGCCTCCAGCATCGTCGAATACTTTCAAAACCCCAGAAATCAGGAATTATTGCGAAAATTGAAAGAGGCTGGGGTCCGGGAGCAGCGGGTGGCGCCGCGGGCCGCCGGCCCCCTGGCGGGCCAGACCTTCGTCTTCACCGGCGCCCTGGGCCGGCTCTCCCGGGAGGAGGCCAAGGCCCTGGTGACTGCCCGAGGCGGCAAGGTAAGCTCCTCGGTGTCTGCCAAGACTGACTACGTGGTGGTGGGCGCGGAGCCGGGCAGCAAATACGCCCGGGCCAAGGAGCTGGGGGTGACCATCCTGGATGAGGCGGCCTTTGAGGAATTGCTGCGGAGGAGCGCATAATGGCGGACAAGGTGCGAGTCCACGTCTTGATTGAAGGCCGGGTCCAGGGGGTCTTCTTCCGATCCTCCACTCGAGATGAAGCCCGGGCCCGGGGCCTGGCCGGCTGGGTCCGCAACCGGGTGGACGGCCGGGTAGAGGCCGTGTTCGAGGGCGATAAAACGGTGGTGGATAACATGCTGGCCTGGTGCCGGAAGGGGCCGCCCTATGCCTACGTGGATTACGTGGACATCAATTGGCAACCCTACCAGGGCGACCTGCTGGATTTTCGGGTGGTATTTTAATGATGCCCCGGACGGCTCTGGCGCTTCTGCTGCTGTGGTACTCCACTTCGCCGCTCTCCGCCCAGGAAGACCTGCCCCAGCTCATTGCCAGAATCCAGCCCGCGGTGGTGACCATCATCATTTTCGATCGCAGCGGCCGGGCCATCGGCAACGGCAGCGGTTTTTTCATCAATCCCCGGGGGCATCTGGTCAGCAATTACCATGTCCTGTCCAGGGCGGCCAAAGCAGAAATCAAGACCTTTGATGGCCGCCGCTATCCCATCAACCTGGTTCTGGCGGCAGACCCGAAGCTGGACCTGATCAAGGTGACTGCAGCCCTGCCGGCCGGTCCGCCGGCGTATCTGTCGATAAGTCCCACGCGACCGCGGTTGGGAGAGCGGGTGATAGTGCTCGGCAGTCCCTTGGGGTTGGACCAAACCGTGAGCGACGGCATGGTTTCCGGAATTCGCCGATTGCCGGGGCTGGGAGAAGTGGTGCAGATTTCGGCACCGATTTCTCCGGGTTCCAGCGGCGGCCCGGTGCTGAATGTCAAGGGCGAAGTGCTGGGAGTGGCCCTGGGTTTTCTTAGCCGGGGCCAGAACCTCAATTTTGCCATCCCCGGGAACCTGATCCTGGCTTTGCCGGAAGATAGCCCCAAGCCCCTGGAGAGCCTGAACCAGGAAGGAGGGGCCTCGAGGCTGCCGCCGCCGCCCACGGGCTTTCCCCCCAGGCCGACGATACTTATCCCGCCAAAGAATTAAGGCTCCGCCCTGGGCCGGCACCCGAGACTTGCCAGGTTCCTGCTTTTAGCGCTTCTCGAGTCTCTAAGAGCAGGGTTGCCCTGAGCCGTTGGCTTACCGGTAACTAAGGAAAAGTTTCCGTTAGCGGCCGATAATTTTGAACTTTGACCCTTGAACTTTTCGCCGCGGCGGCGCGCCGGAGGCAGAGAGTAAAAATATGTTATCGTTTTGCCTAAGCCGGTGATATCCTGGGCTGGAGGAACTTATGGCGGCAACGGCACCGGGATCTGCTGGCGAGCTGGTCCTTAAGCCCTGCGGGCGGGCTTTTTTTATCTATTATGTGGCCATCGCCATTTGCCTGTTGGGGCCGCGGCTCAACCCCGAGGTCAGGCTGTTCGGATATTTCCCTTTTTCCGTGGCGGTGGGCACCGTCCTGGGCCTCCTCCTGATTGCCCTGGTAGTTTATTTGAAAAAGTGCCGGGAGTACCGCATTACTCCCCGTGGAGTGCTGCTGCTCTGGCGCTGGCCCTCCCCCCGGCAGCGGGAAATCACCTGGGAGAACCTGGGAGACGTCCTGGTGCGCCGGGGCCTCACCCAGACGCTCTTGCGGGTGGGCAATCTCATTATTCGGGAGCAATCCGGAGGACCGGAAATGTTTTGGTTCGGTCTGGCTAACCCCAAGGAGGTCCAGGCAGAGATCAAGAGGAGGCGCCCTTGAGCGAGCTCGAATGGCCAGAAGAACCGGAGACGGCGGCGAGCCCTGCGCCGGAAGACCGAGGCCCCGAACCTGCCGCTTTGGGACCGGCGGCCTGGGAAGATCCGGAGCGTTCCCGCCTGATCGGTTATTTTCAAACCCTCTCAGAGATCTTGCGGCGGCCGGGGCGCTTTTTTGCCAGGCCGGCCTTGGGCGGGGTGGCGGAGCCCTTCGCCTTTGGCCTGATCACCGGCACCACCGGGGGCCTCCTGGGCCTGTTTTGGTGGCTGCTCCTGCTGTTTTCCGCTAACCACGGCCTGCGGACGGCCATGGAAATCCCTCAATTCCTGGCGGGGACTGCCGGAATGGTGGCCGGAGTGATGGCGCTGACTCCTCTGGTGATCCTTAGCAAACTGGCGCTCTCCAGCCTCTGCTTATGGGGCGCCGCGGCCCTCCTGGGGGCCCAGGTGGGGTGGGCGCCGATCTGGCGGCTCTGTTGCTACGCCACCGCCGCCATCGTCCTGGCCATCATTCCTTTTCTGGGGTCGCTCCTGGCCGTACCTTTGGCGCTATTTATCTTGCATCAGGGGCTGCGGGGGGCCTTGGGGATGTCGGTGGGACGGGGTTTGGGGACCCTGGCGGTCTTTTTAATCCTGCAAACCCTGGCGGTCGCCTTTCTAACGGGGGGGTTCCTGGCCCTGCTGGCGCTATTGGGTTTCCTGCTTCTGGGCTAAGGCCGCGGCGGCTTGCCGTTTCTTCTTTCTGGTCCGGAACGCATGGCCCACCCAACCCACCAGCCAGCCCACTGCCAGAGCGATATAGGCAAGCAGAAAAGCCGGGACCTGTCCCAGGCTGAAGGTGAAAAGCTTGAGCTCCGAAGGGGATATGGTACGATTCTCCCAGGCGAAGTCAGCCAGCACCACCAATCCGATGAGGAGCAGAATCATTTTGAATTTCTTCACCTTCGCCTCGGTTTACTCTTTCAGATGACGCCTTACTACTGATTTGAGATCCTCCAGATCCGAGGATTTCACCAGGTATTCATCCGAGGCCCAGGTGGCGAAATCCTGGCGGTATTCCCCATAGGCGGTGCTGAGCACCACCGGCAGGTCGGGCCGCTTCTTTTTGATTTGCCGGAGGGCCTCGATGCCGTCCATCTCCGGCATCTTAATGTCCAGAATAACCAGATCCACGGGGATTTTCTCCACCACATCCAGGGCTTCCCGTCCGTTGGCGGCCAGGTAGACCTCGTAGCCTTCTTCTTTAAGTTCCTCGCTATACAGGAGGCGAATACTCATTTCATCGTCTGCCACCAGGATCTTTTTCATCGCCCTCCTCCTTTGGGGGCCTTCAAGGCGCTGGCAGGCACCGCCTCTTGGCCTGCTTCCTTCACCAGACAATATTTGGCCACCGGCAGGGTCACGATAAAGGTCACCCCTTTGCCCATCTCGTTGTTGACCTCGATCTGGCCGTAATGGCGGGAAACAATACGCTGGGCAATGGCCAGGCCCAACCCGGTGCCGCGATCTTTGGTCGAGAAAAACGGGTTAAAGATATTATGCAGCACTTCCATGGGGATACCGCCGCCGGTGTCGCTGATGGCCACCGCCTCATAGAGTCCGTCGGATTTCTCGAATGGATAGGCGTGGATGATCAGCTCACCCCCGTGCGGCATGGCCTGGACGGCGTTCTGAAAGAGGTTATAGAACACCTGCTTCATCTGCCGGTCATCGCAGTGGACCCGGGGCATCTGGGCAAACTCCTTGACCACTTTGATTTTGGCGGACTCCAGGTCGCGTTGCGCCAGGATTAGGGTGTCGTCAATCAGCTTGGCCAGATCATGGTCCCCAAAGTAGGAGAGGTTCTCCCCGGTGAAATCCAGGATCTCCCGCAGGAGTTTCTCCAAGCGGGACACCTCTTCCTGGATGACCTCAACGTAGCCCCGCAGGGGCGAGTTGGGCTCCACCAGCTTGGCGATGCGCCGGGCGAACCCACCGATGGACACCAGGGGGTTGCGAATTTCGTGGGCCATGCCGGAGGCCAGGCTGCTCAAGGCCGCCAGCCGGTCCGATTCCAGCATCCGTTCCCGGATGAGCAGTAATTCCCGGTTGTTCGCTTCAATGGTGGAAACAAGTTGCGCATTTTCCAGGACCAGGGCCGCCTGGGAGGCCAACATCTGGAGCACATCCAAGGCTTCCGGTTCCAGGGGACGCCCGAGGTCCTGGTTGTCCACCACGATCACCCCGGTGGCCCGGTCTTTCGCCACCAGGGGAACGGCGAAAAACTCCTCGGCGGTGTATTTTCCCTGCAAAGCGGGGGGCAGACCGGGTTCCTTATCGGTGGTGTTGTAATAGTAGGGGTGCTTCCGCAACACCGCCAGGGCCAGGGGACCCTGGTCGGCCCGCAAAGGCACCTCCCAATCGCTTATCGGGAGAGGCGCGGGCAGCGGCGCCAACAGGGCCTGGTCACTCAGCACCACGCCGGCGGCGCGGCGCGCCCCTTTGGCCCCCTTCAGGGTCTGGGTCGCCTCGTCCACCATGAAAACCAGGGCCCGCTCAAATCCCAGGCCCTTCTCCAGGGTGAGGCCCTGGAGGATGATCTCCAGCAACCGCTCCTGCTGGACCGTAGTCAGCATGACCTGGCCGATCTCCTGCAGCGTGGTAAGGTTCCGCACCATGCGTTCGTTTTTCTCCGCCAGGTCTTCCACTTGCTGATAAGTGAGGGCGTTCTCAATGGCGTTGACCACCACTCCGGCCATGGTGAACAGCAACTGGCGGTTTTCCGGATCAAAGGGCAGAAAATCGCCGCTGGGACTGAACTTGTCGTAGACCCCCAGGGTGCCTTTTAATGGCCCCTTGAAGGTGAGGGGCACTGCCAGGCAGTAATGCATCCGGCCTTGGGAGTCCGGCGCTTGGTCCTCAAAATGGCTGGACGCCGCGCTGCTGGCCGCAATTACGGCCATCGTCTGCAGGGCGGGGCATTCCGGCGGAATCTGACCGTAACGGGACGAGACCCGGAGTTCTCCGCTGGCCGCGTCGATAATATTCAGCACGGCCCCGCGGGCGGTGATCACCTTGGCGGTGGTGCTGACGATGCGCTCCAGGATCTCATCCAGCTCCATCGTGGAGCTGAGGGCCTTGCCTACCTCGAAAAGCACCGACAGTTCGGCGATGCGCTTCTTGGCCTCCTCCTGGACGATGGCCTGGCGCAGGGTGCCCGCCAGCATCAAGCAGGCGAGCTGAATGCTTTGGCGTTCGGCGGGATTGATGCCCCGGTCATTCCGGTCCATCAAGACCAGCACTCCATATAAAAAATTGTCATCCGCTACCGGAAAGGCGGCCAGGGTATGATAGGCCGGGTTCAGCTTCTCCAACCCGGCGTTGTCTTCCTGGACCCTTGGTTGATCGCGGTGCACTACCCGGTACTTGCGGGTGACGGCCACCTCGCCCGCCAGGCCAACCCCGAGGCGAAATTCCAGGCGCATATGGGGGGCCACAGGGCCCAGGCTGTTGAACGTCAGGACCAGGGTCTCCTTGGCCTTATCCAGACCGAAATAGAGCGCCAGGTCCATCTGCAGGTGCCGGGCCAGAAGATGGACCAGGTTGTTGGCCCGCTCCCCAAAGCTGACCGTGGAAGTAAAGACTTCCACCATCTGGGTCGAGAAGGCGGGGCGCTCGGAACCCATGGAAACCTAACCTCCCAAAAGACGCTGCCGCTTTTCCACCGCCAGGCGATACAACTCCACATACTTGGGGGCCGCGGTGGTGAGCCAGGAATAGTCCAAGGCCATGTTCTGCCGCATCAGAGCCTGCCAGGCCGGACGGTTCTGATAAAGGGACAGGGCCCGACGCACCGCGGCCATGAGTTCCGCCGGGGTGTAGCCGGTGAACTTGAAGCCGGTGCCGGCCCCGCTGGCTGGGTCGTATTCCTGGATGGTTTCATCCAAACCGCCGGTAGCCCGGACCACCGGAATGGTGCCGTAGCGCAGGCAGTAAAGCTGGTCAAGCCCACAAGGCTCATAACGGGAAGGCATGAGAAAGATGTCCGTCCCGGCAATGATCTGGTGCGCCAGATCATCACCGTAACCGATGAGCAGGCCCATCCTCTCCGGATAGCGGGAGGCAATCTCCTGCAAGAGGTAATGGTGCCGTTCTTCCCCGACTCCCTGGATGACGAATCCCAGTTTCAGATGCATCAAGTCGTCCAGGATGTTCTCCACCAGGTCAATGCCCTTACGCTCAAAGAAGCGCGTGGTCATGCCCAAAAGGGGCCGGTCCGGCGGCAGGTTCAGGCCGAAACGCTTGATTAGAGCCTTTTTGCAAGCTTCCTTGCCCTCCAGGCGGTCGCGGTCGTACGCCGTCACCAGGAAGGCATCGATGGTGGGGTCCCAGCGGGAGTAGTCCACCCCTTCCAAAATGCCGTATAGCTCCTGTGCCCGTTCCTGAAAAAGCCCTTCCAGACCGAAGCCGTATTCCGGCGTCAGGATCTCCTCCCGGTATCTGCTGCTCACCGTGTTGAGGAGATCGGCGAACACTAGGCCGCCTTTCATGAAGTTGAGTTGGCCGAAGAATTCCAGGGCCTTGGGGGAGAGCAATTCCCAACCCAGACCGGTGAGAGGCAGGTCGAAAGAAGAAAAGATGCCCTGGTACCCCACATTATGCACGGTATAGACCGTGGCCAGGCGCTGCAAGCGCGGCCGCTCGGCGTACAAGGTGCGCAGATAAACGGGCACCAACCCCGTTTGCCATTCGTGGCAATGACAGAGGTCGCTGTCCAATTCCAGGGCCTCGATCATCTCCACCGCCGCCCGGCTGAAGAAGATGAAGCGTTCGGCATTATCTTCAAAATCGCCATAGGCGGTGCCATAGAGGCCGCTCCGGTTAAACAGGGTGTCCTGGGCGATTAAATAAAACCTCAGATTCGGCTCCGGTTCGGCGGTATAAATCTCCGCCGGCAGGGTTTTCCAGGACAAGGGGATGGACAGGGTAAACCCGGTGGAGGTCAGGGGCAGCCCCGAGTCCCGCACTTGCCGGTACAGGGGCATCACCACCCGCACTTCGTGCCCCAAATGTTTTACCAGGGTCCAGGCCAGGGCAAAAATCACTTCCGCCAAGCCGCCGCTTCTGCAAAAGGGGTTGCTTTCCGGGGTCACCATCAGGACACGCATCTCTTATCCCTCTATGGCTACAACTGCACCTCCCGGAGGTACTGGGCCGCATCCTCCGGGGGAGTGGGATTGATATAAAAGCCCGAGCCCCACTCGAAACCAGCAATCAGGGTCAGCTTGGGCACGATCTCAAAATGCCAATGGTAGTAATTCAACTCCGGCTCCCGGAGGGGCGAGGTGTGCAGCATGAAATTGTAGGGCACGGTTCCCAGGGCCTTGATCAGGCGCTTCAGGGTCTCGGAAAAGAGCTCGGCCAACCGGGGGTATGAGTCCTCCGGCAAATCTATGTAGGAAGAAAAATGGGTCTTGGGCAAGATCCAGATTTCAAACGGCGACCGGGGGGCAAAGGGAGAGATGGCTACGAACTCCTCGTTTTCCAGGACCACCCGCATCCGCTGCTGCAGCTCCTGGCGAATCATGTCGCAAAAAACGCAGCGTTCCTTGTAATTAAAATAAAATTTGCCGCCGTTCAATTCCTCCATCACCAGTTCCGGCACTACGGGCAGGGCGATGAGCTGGCTGTGGCTGTGCTCCAGGGAGGCCCCGGCGGCCCGCCCCTGGTTCTTGAAGATCAGGACATACCTTATCCGGGGGTCCTGGCTCAGGGTGACGATGCGGTCCCGGTAGGCGGTGAGGACCCGGTAAAAGCCGTCCAGGGGAATGGTGGCCAGGGTGGCCTGGTGGTCGGGGCTTTCGATGATGACTTCGTGGGCCCCGATGCCGTTCATCTTGTCGAACATGCCTTCGCCCCGGCGGTCTTCCTCCCCTTCCCGGGCCAGGGCCGGAAATTTGTTGTTCACCACCCTAAGGAGCCAGCCGGGGCCGTTGGCCGCGGTGCCCGGCTCCCGATAAGCCATAACCTCCGGGGGGGTGGTATGTTCATTGCCCGGATCGAAAGGGCAAAACCCCCCCTTGGTCACCTCCGGTTCGACCACGAAGTCGTGGGGGCGCTTGCCGCGTTCGGTGGAAATGATCACCCAACGCCCGATGATGGGGTCTTTGCGCAATTCCGGCATCGCTTAGCTCCAGGCCCCGCGCTCCAGAAAAGGCGTCAACCGCCCTGCGGCTCCCGGGACTGGGGGATGGACCACAGTATACTTCCCCGAAGAAAATATGCAAGGCAAATGGCTGCCATCAGCCACGATTCTGCAATAATCTACCAATAATATAGACCACTTATTCGCCGTTGTCCAGGGGGGATAAGTTTGGCTGGGGTCGGGGAGGCTTATTTTTGGGCGGCTCTCGAGCCGCCCCTGCAGAACCTTTTTCCGCTTGATTATTGGGGGGGCTATGTAAGCCGCCTCCCCCGCGCCATTTGGACCCGCCGCTTAAAACCCACCCGGTGAATCCGGATTATTTGGAGGTGAAACGCATCCTACGGAAAAATTAACGGCGGAATAACCAGAAAATTAGGCTCAGAATGAGGCTGATCAGAATGCAGGTCCCCAGGGGGAAGTAAAAGGAGAAATTCTCCCGTTTGATGATGATATCTCCCGGCAGCTTTCCCAGGCCGGGAATCTTGGGAACCAGTAACAGCGCCAGTCCCACCGCCACCAGGATGACGCCGAAGACGATAAGCATACGGGCGAGATCGGACATACGCCACCTTTGACAAGGATATTAATCTGCAATTATTATTTACGGGTAGCCCTCGAACTTCAAGGATATTCTCTTTTCGACTGATTATCCCCCATGGATTGGCAGACCGGTTAATTTTAGGTTAAAATTTTATATGATGCTGATTATTCCGGCCATAGACCTGAAGGAAGGCAAATGCGTGCGCCTGCGCCAGGGCCGGGCCGCGGAGATGACCGTCTTCTCCGACGACCCGGTGGCCATGGGCCTGAAGTGGCAGGCGGCCGGGGCCAGGTGGCTCCACGTGGTGGACCTGGATGGCGCCTTCTCTGGCAGCCCCCAAAATCTGGCTGCCATCCGCGCCCTGCGCCAGGCCCTACAGATCCCCCTGGAACTGGGCGGCGGCCTGCGCACTTTGGGGACTATCCGGGCCTATCTCGACCTCGGGCTGGACCGCCTCATCTTGGGCACCGTGGTCCTCAAGGACCCGGACCTGGCGGCCCGGGCCTGCGCCGCCTTTCCCGGCCAGATCGCCTTCGGCCTGGACGCCAAAAACGGCCGGCTGGCGGTGGAGGGCTGGACCGAGACTAGCCGCCGCACCCTTCTGGAAGTGGCTAAGTCCCTGGAGCCTTTGCGCCCTGCCGCCCTGATCTACACCGATATTGCCCGGGATGGAGTCAAAACGGGGGTCAATATCCCGGCCACCCGGGCCCTGGCCGAAGCGGTGCAGCTGCCGGTCATCGCCTCGGGCGGGATCAGTAGCCTCACAGATATCAAGGCCCTGCTGCCTCTGGAGGCGGTGGGGGTGGTGGGGGTGATCACCGGCCGGGCCCTCTATGATGGCAGCCTGGATTTGGCCGAGGCCATCAAACTGGCCCAGAAAGATTAAACCGCAGTTGAGCGCCGATCAACCTGGATAAAGTGGGCGGCCTGGCGGATCGCCCTTACTAAGTGAAATCCCCCTAAATCCCCCCTTTAATAAAGAGGGGACTTTAAAACCCTCCTTTGAAAAACGGGGGCGAGGGGGGATTTATGATTCAATACCTTGCCCAAACCAACCTATTTAAGCCGGGTGCAGCGCCCGGCCCGCTATCTGGGTGGGGAAATCAACGCCGTCCGCAAAGACCCCCGGGGCGTCTCCCTGCGGATAGCCTTAATCTTTCCCGACCTCTATGAAGTGGGCATGTCCCACCTGGGCCTGAGTCTGCTTTACGGCCTCCTCAACCGGGAAGACACCATCTGGGCGGAGCGGGCCTATGCCCCGGCCCCGGACCTGGAGGCGGAGCTGCGCGCCCGGGGCCAGCCTCTCACCAGCCTCGAGTCCGGCACCCCGCTCTCCCAGTTCGACCTCCTGGGCGTCAGCCTCCAATACGAGCTGGGTTACACCAACTTCCTCAATATCCTGGCCCTGGGCGGCATCCCCCGGTTGGCGGCGGAGCGCGGCCCCGACGACCCGGTGGTGGTGGCCGGCGGCCCCGCCTGCTTCAACCCCGAACCCGTGGCGCCCTTCCTGGATGCCGTGGCGCTGGGGGACGGCGAAGAGGTCATCCTGGAACTGGCCGCCATGGTCGCCGCCTGGAAGGCGGCCCGGGGCAGTCGCCGGGAGCTCTGGCAAGCTCTGGAAGAACTGGAAGGTGTCTATGTCCCTCCCCGCTTCGACCAAGAGTTTGATGACCGGGGCCAATTGCGGGAGATTATCCCCACTGGCCGCCGCGCCGTTATCCGCAAACGGGTCCTGGACGACCTCAACCGGGTGGCCGTCCCGTCCCAGGTCCTGGTGCCCTATTGCCAGATCGTCCATGACCGCCTAAACCTCGAAATCGCTCGGGGCTGCACCCGGGGCTGCCGCTACTGCCAGGCGGGTATGATCTATCGCCCCCTGCGGGAGCGCCGGGCCATCGATCTGCTGGCCTGGACCGAAGCGGCCCTGGCCGCCACTGGCTATGAAGAATTATCGCTCCTGACCCTGAGCGCCGGCGACTACACCTCGCTCACCTGGCTGCTCCGGGAGCTTATGGACCGGGGGGCCCGGCGGCAGGTGGCCATCTCCTTGCCCTCCCTGCGGGCGGACACCCTGACCCCGGAAATCATGGCGCAGATTCAGCGGGTGCGACGAACCGGCCTCACCCTGGCTCCGGAGGCCGGCACCGACCGCCTGCGCCGGGTGATCAACAAAAGCCTGACGGAGGAAGTCATCCTGGCCTCGGCCCGGCAGGTCTTCGCGGCGGGCTGGCATTTGCTCAAGCTCTATTTCATGCTGGGCCTGCCCACCGAGACCCCCGCGGACCGGGCGGCCATCCCGGCCCTGGCCCGGCAAATCCTGCAGACCGGCCCCCGGGGGGTCCGACTCCACCTCAGCCTGGGGAGTTTCATCCCCAAATCCCACACCCCCTTCCAATGGGAGCGGCAGGCGGGCCTGGAAGAATGCCGCCAGTTCCTTCACGAAGTCAAGGACGGGCTGCGCTGCCGGCAGCTTCAGATCAAATGGAACTCTGCCGCCCAAACCTGGCTGGAGGGCATCTTCTCCCGAGGCGACCGGCGTCTGGCCCCGGTGCTCCTGGCGGCGCACCGCCTGGGCTGCCGCCTGGACGCCTGGAGCGAGCACCTGCGCCTGGAGCCCTGGATTCAGGCCTTTCAGGAGACCGGAGTGGACCCGGATTTCTATTTGCGGGAGCGCCACCCGGACGAGGTCCTGCCCTGGGACCACCTGGACTGCGGGGTCCGCCGGGACTTTCTTCTAAAGGAGCGGGACCGGGCCTTCCAGGGGCTCGAGACGCCTGACTGCCGTCGGGACGGCTGCCAGGACTGCGGCGTCTGCGACCACGAGCGCATCGACCTCCGGCTGGACCGCGTCCCGCTAGCCCCGCCAGCGCCGGTTATAGCAGCGCCCCCAACGCCGCCCCGGCCGGACCGTTACCGCCTGACCTACGCCAGGCTGGGCCCGGCCCGCTGGCTCAGCCACCTGGAGCTAATCTCCGCCTTTTACCGCAGCCTGCGCCGCTCCGGGTTGCCCCTGGTCTGCAGCGCCGGCTTTCATCCCCTGCCCCGGGTATCATTCCACCGCGCCCTGCCCGTGGGGGTGGAATCCCTGGCCGAAACCCTGGACGTGGAACTGGCGGCCAGCTTGCCCCCTGCGGCTCTGGTGGATGCCCTCAACCGGGTCTTACCTCCAGGAATCAAAGTGGTGGAGGCCGTCCATCTGCCCCGGCGACTGCCGCCGCCCCGCCGCGAAACCGTGGTTTATCAGGTGGAAAGCCCGGTGCCTCTCTTTCAGGTTTCGGTCGCCGAGGCTTTTCTGGCCCTGGAGAAATTTCCGGTCACCCGGCGGCGCCCCAAAGAAAAGGACCGGGCCATAGACCTGCGGCCGCTGGTGGCCAGACTGACGGTGGCGGACCCCCAGCACCTGGAGCTGCACCTGCGCCTCCGGGAGAAGGATAATGTGAAGGTGACCGAGGCCCTGGCCCACATCTTCCATCTGAACGACGACCAGAGCCGGGATTTGCTGATTTTGAAATTAAGGAGTGAATAGTGTATCTTGGGAGAGAGGCCATCGGCCCTTAGCCCCTTTCTCAAAAAAATCCCATGGCAAACCTCTTGCTCATCAGCGCCGCGGCCTGCGACGTCCGGGTGGCCCTGATCGAAGACGGCCGCCTGGCGGAATTCTACCTGGAAAGCCGGACCAGGAACGGGCTCACTGGCAATATCTATAAGGGCCGGGTGCTCCGGCTGCTGCCAGGCATGGCCGCGGCCTTCGTCGACCTCGGCCTGGAGCGCCCCGCCTATCTCTTTGCCGAAGAGGTCAGCGCCCGGGAGGATGAATTTTACAGCCTGTGGCTCAAGGATGAGCCCGGGGCCGCCGCCCGCTCCAAACCTTCAGCCGCTATTGGCGACCGCCTCTACGAAGGTCAGGAGGTCCTGGTCCAGGTGCTCCGGGGTCCCCTGGGAACCAAAGGGGCCCGGCTCACCACTCACATCACCCTGGCCGGCCATTTTCTGGTGTACAGTCCCATTTTGCCCCAGATGGGCATCTCCCGCCGCATCACCGACGAAGCCGAGCGCCAGCGCCTGCGGGCCTTGCTGGAGGAGCTGAAACCCCCGGAAGGCGGCTTCATCGCCCGCACCGCCAGCCGCGGCCAGAGCCCGGAAAAACTCCGGCAGGAACGGGACCGGTTGGTCTCCGGCTGGCAGAAGATTCTTTATAAGAGCGCCGCAACGTCGGCCCCGGCCCTGCTCCATCAGGAGCTGGAAACCGCCCTGCGGGTGGTGCGGGAGCTTTTTTCCCCCGAAATAGACCGGATCGTGGTGGATGACCCGGCCGGGTTCGCAAAGGTCCAGGGCTACCTGGAATCCTTGAGTCCCTTGGATAAACACCGGGTGGAGCTCTATGCCGGCCCGGAGCCCCTGTTCAGTCACTTCGGGCTGGAAATCGACTGGCAAAGACTGCTGGCCCCTAAGGTCTGGCTCAAGAGCGGCGGCTACCTGCTCCTTGACACCACCGAGGCCCTCACGGCCATCGACGTCAACACCGGGCGGTTCGCCGGCGGCCACGACCTGGGGGAAACCATCCTGAAGACCAATCTGGAGGCGGCCCGGGAGATCGCCCAGCAACTGCGACGGCGCAATATCGGTGGCCTCATTGTCATCGATTTCATCGACATGGAGCCGGCCACCCATCGGGACCAGGTCTATCAGGCCCTGCTGGAAGCCCTCAGCCGGGACCGGGCCAAAACCACCCTCCTCCCCATTTCGCCTCTGGGCCTCCTGGAAATGACCCGGCAGCGGCTGGGGGATTCCCTGGAACAGGCGGTGACCGAGCCTTGCCCGTGCTGCGCCGGCAGCGGCGAGCGGTTAAGTCCCCTGACCCTGGTCTGTGACCTGCTGCGGCACCTGCTCGCCGCGGCCAGAGAATTTCCCGGCTGCCGCCTGAGCCTGACGGTCCACCCAGAGGTGGCCGCCATTCTGCAAGAGGAAGCCCAGCCGGTGCTGGACCAACTCGCGGCCGATTACCGGGTCCGAATAGAGCTCATCAAACAGCCCCGCTTCTCCCGGGATTATTATGAGCTCACCCATGAATTGAAGTGAGCAGGGGTCAGAAAAAGATTTTTCCGCAAATTTATGCTATCTTCGGATTAGTCATAAGGCTAACTACATTGGATTGTTATTGATGCTGGTCCCAGCCCCAACCCCCATCTATCGCTTCCTCCATATAGCCAACCTGCATATCTGCTTGCGGCGGGGCGGGTTGCACGCTCCTAATTTCACCCCGGATAATGGAATGTGCTACCGTACCATCCACAATCTGGACATACAGAACCAGCGGCAAACCCGTCAATTACTCTGCGGCCCTCGCGGAGTGATCCATGATTATGTGTCTTTTTACTTCGGTCAACGCTCACCCATGCTACTGCAATTGCATACCGGAAGGGTTGAGGGCTACCACGAAGGACAGGAGCCCTTAATCTACCTAGTGTCCACGGCGCAGGCAGTGCGGGAAGCCGGGATCGGCTTCGTATTCTCGGATGGTCACGGAATCGCCATTTTTACTCAATGGTTTTGTGATTTGGCGGACCTGGAGCAGGTGGACTGGAGGGCGGTGCAGGCGAGGTATTGGGCGGACACTCCTCAGGACATGGACCGCCAGCGCAGGAAACAAGCGGAATTTCTGATTTACCGCTTCTGTCCCTGGGACCTGATTCAGGAGATCGCGGTTGTCAATGTGGAGATGCGGAACCGGGTTAAGGATATCCTGCGGGGAGTCCCCGTAGAGTTTCAGTGCCCTGTGCGGGTTAGAACAAATTGGTATTACTGAGAAAGGAGCGGCCATGATCGAACTCACTAAGGGAAACCTCCTGACCGCTGATGTGGAAGCCTTGGTCAATACCGTGAACTGTGTGGGCTATATGGGAAAGGGTATCGCCTTGCAGTTCAAGCAGGCTTTCCCGGATAACTTTGAGTCGTACCAAAAGGCCTGCCGGGCGCATGAAGTAAAAATCGGTCAGATGTTCGTGTTCAAGACCAGATCGATGATCAACCCGAAATATATTATTAACTTCCCCACCAAAGGCCATTGGCGGGAGAAGTCAAGGCTGACAGTCATCAAGGCAGGTCTTAAAATCCTGATTGAAGAAGTACGACGCCTGGGGATTCACAGTATCGCCGTGCCGCCCCTGGGATGCGGCCTTGGGGGGTTAAAATGGCAGCAAGTCCGGCCCTTGATTGAGGAGGCCTTCAAAGAAGTTCCTGAGGTCGAGGTCCTCCTTTATGCTCCGGTAGGCACGCCGGAGGCCAAGGAGATGCCGATAAGAACCAAACGCCCCAAACTGACGACGGCCCGCGCCCTTTTCCTCAAATTGATGCAGCTATATGCCGCTTTTAATTATCGGTTGACGCTGTTGGAGATTCAGAAACTTGCCTACTTTCTCCAGGAGGCTGGGGAGTCTTTGAGATTGAATTATGAGGCAGGGCATTACGGACCGTATGCTGTCAACTTGAACAAGGTTTTAGAGATCATGGAGGACCATTATATCCGAGGTTACGGCGACAGTCAGAAACCGGATGTAGAGATCGAACTGCAACCCGGATCAGCGGCTGAGGCTGACCGCTTCCTGGCAGACAAAGAAAGTTCCAAGGAACGCCTGGAAAGAGTTGCCCGGCTAATCGAGGGATTCGAGACACCTTACGGTATGGAGTTATTGTCCAGCGTGCACTGGCTTGCAGTTCACGGTCAGCCGCGCGCTACCGATGCGGACATAGCCATCCAGCAGATGATGCAATGGAGTGCTCGCAAACGGAAGATGTTCAGGGCGAACCACATTAAGATAGCTTGGGAACGGCTGCAAATCGAAGGATGGCTGACCTAACTTTTTAGTCACTGGCAACTTACCACCATGACCACTGCTCCCATCATCTTAGGCACCGCCGGACACATCGACCACGGTAAAAGCTCCCTCATCAAGGCCTTAACCGGCATTGATCCGGACCGCCTGAAAGAGGAAAAACTCCGGGGCATCACCATTGAACTGGGGTTCGCCGACCTGGTGCTCCCCAACGGCCGCCACCTGGGCATCGTCGATGTCCCAGGCCATGAGCGTTTCGTGCGCCACATGGTGGCCGGTGCCAGCGGCATGGACCTGGTGGCCCTGGTCATCGCCGCCGACGAAGGCGTCATGCCCCAGACCCGGGAGCATCTGGAGATTTGCCAGTTGCTCCAGGTCAAAAAAGGCCTGGTGGTCCTCACCAAGACCGACCTGGTGGAGGAAGACTGGCTCGAACTGGTGGAAGAGGAGGTGCGGGAGGCCCTGAAAGGCACCTTCCTGGAGGGCGCCCCCATCCGGCGCTTTTCTTCGCTCACCGGGGCCGGCCAGGATGAGCTGTTGGCCACCCTGGCGGAGCTGGCCGAGCAGGTTCCGCCTAAACCTGCCAAAGGCATCTTCCGTCTGCCCATCGACCGGGTCTTCACCATCAAAGGCTTCGGCACCGTGGTCACCGGCACTGCCATTTCCGGTCGCCTTAAGGTCGGGGAAGGGGTGGCGGTCTATCCCCCGGGCTTCAAGGCCAGGGTGCGCGGTCTCCAGGTGCATAGCCAGGCGGTCGAAGAGGCCCTGGCCGGCAACCGCACCGCCATCAACCTCCAGGGACTGGAAAAGGAAGAAATGGAGCGCGGTATGGTGGTGGCCCCCCCGGGAGCCCTGCTGCCTTCCCGGCGCCTGGACGCCTTCCTGGAAATCCTGCCCAGTGCCCCCCGGCCCTTGAAGCACCGCCAGGCAGTACGCCTCCACACTGGCACCAGCGAGCGCATCGCCATGCCGTTACTCCTGGACGCCGATGACCTGCCCCCGGGCGCCTCCGGCTACGTCCAGTTTTTCCTGCGGGAGCCCCTGGCCCTGAAGCCCGGCGACCGTCTGGTGATTCGCTGCATCTCGCCGGCCTTTACCTGGGGCGGCGGCCAGATTCTCCACGTCAACCCGCCCCGACACCGCCGGCGTCAGATGGAGCTCCTGATTAATCTGGAGACCCTGGAGCAAGGTGCCCCCGAAAAAATTCTCCCTCTTTATCTGGAGGAGGCCGGAGCCGCCGGCCGCTCCCGCAGCGAACTGGAGGCCCTTCTCACCTGGGACCCCGGCGACCTGGCGACGCTGCTTTCCAGCCTCACCAAGCAGGGTCAGGTGATCAGATACGACCCGGAGAAGGAGCGCTACCTCCTGACCGCCACTGCCCGTAAGCTGGACCAGGAAATGAAGGGCATCCTCTCCGCCTACCACCACAAAAATCCGTTAAAACCTGGGCTTGCCAAGGAGGAGCTTCGCCGTCAGTTGCCCCCGCAACTCGAAGTGCGTCTCTTTAACCAGTTGCTTAACGAGCTGGCGCAAAAGCAGCAGATTATGGTGGAAAAAGATCTGGTGCGCCTGGCCAGCCATAAAGTCACCCTGGCCATGGACCAGGAGGAGCACGTCAGCTACCTGGCCGCCCTTTACCAGCGGGGGCAGTTGTCTCCGCCCACCCTCAAGGAAGCCGCGGCGGCCCTGGACGTCCCCCCGGACAAATTCAAGCAGCTTTTAACGGTCCTGGTGAATCAGGGTCGCCTGGTCAAGGTTAAGGAGGACCTCTATTTCCACCGGGAGGCCATTGAGCACCTCAAGGCCGAACTGGTGAGTTTTCTCAAGAAAAATAAAGAAATTACCGTTATTCAGTTCAAGGACCTCACCCAGACGTCCCGCAAGTTCACCATCCCGCTACTGGAATACTTTGACAGCGCCCGCACCACCGTCCGGGTGGGCGAAACCCGGCGGTTGCGGGAAGGGGTATAACTGGCGGGCAGCCCGGGCCTTCCATCTGTGAGCACCCTTAATCACGCCAATATAGGAACATCATGAAACTGTCCAGACCTTGCCTATTCAAGAAGGTTAGTTCCTTCCTGCTTTGGACCATATTAATTTGCCTCTCCCTGGCATCCTCCTCCCCCGTCCTGGCCTTGACCCCCGGCGAGCTGCTCGTGGTCTACAACCGCAATCTGGTGGAATCCAAGGAGGTGGCCGAATATTATGCCCAAAGGCGCCGGGTGCCCTGGGCCAATCTCGTCGAGGTGGCGGTTTCCACCGCCGAGCAGATGAGCCGCCAGGAATATGAGCAGAAGCTGCTGCCCCCGGTCCGGACGGCGGTCAAGAAACTACAGGCTCAAGGCAAAACCCCGGCCCTGCTCCTGGTCTATGGCCTCCCCCTGCGGGTTCTGGGCCCGCCGGAAACCGAGGCCGACCGGGCCTTCCGGACCCTGACCACTGCCAAGGTGGCGGAATACCGCGACCAGGTGGGGCAAATGCTCCGGGAACTGGACGCCATCACCGGGGCGCCGCCCTGGGCCAGCCAGGCCCTGACCTATCCCACTGGCCACTTGTTGGAGAAAGCCGCGGCCACCATTAACCGGGCCGTGCAATTCCTCAAGACCCAGCCGGAAAAGCAGAAGTCCTCCGAACCGCGGGCCAGGGCCTATTCACTGCTCATCCGGCTGACCGGCGTCGCCCCGGAGGCCCGGTTCTGGCTGGGAGAGCTTGCCAAAACTCCGCCTCAGGAGCAAGAAAAACTCAAAGACCAGGAACTGCTTAGGTGGTATGACGCCCTGCGCCGGGACCTGAATGCCCAGATGTTCCAGGGCGTCCTGCCGGAAACGGCCCTGGAGACCGCCACCACCATCCGCCTGGCCAACGGCATGCTGGGGGAACTGGAATTCTGGGAAGAAGTTAGCGCCATCTACCGGCATCCCGAGACCACCGCGGCGGTAGACAGCGAACTGACCCTGGCCTTACGGGAGCGCTACCAATTGGCCAAATGGCTGCCCAACCCTTTTAACGCCCGGTTTGACCGGTTTCCCGGCATAGACGAAATCAGACGAAAAACCATGATGGTGGGCCGCCTGGACGGACCCACCCCGGAAATCGCCCGCCGCCTGGTAGACGACGCCCTGTCGGTGGAACCCCAGGGCCTGCATGGGATTTTATATATTGATGCCCGGGGACTCCAAGGGGAGGACAAACCGGGCTACCCCTGGTTCGACCACCACCTGGTGAAGCTTTACGACCTGGTAAAGCAACAATCCGCCCTGAAGGCGGTCCTGGATCAGAAACCCGAGGTCTTTCCGCCCGGCTCCTGCCCCGACGCCGCCCTCTATTGCGGCTGGTATTCCCTGCGCAACTACGTCGCCGCCTTTAAGTGGGTCAAGGGCGCGGTGGGCTACCACGTGGCCAGCGCCGAAGCCACCACCCTGAAGCAAAAGGGCAGCAACGTCTGGTGCAAGCGGATGCTGGAAGAAGGCGTGGCCGCCACCCTCGGGCCGGTGGCCGAGCCTTATCTCCAGTCTTTCCCCCTGCCGGACGACTTCTTTCCCCTCCTCCTGCGGGGCGAACAACCCTTGCTGGAAGTCTATTTTCGCACCCTGCCTTCCGTTTCCTGGATGCAGATTCTCATCGGCGACCCGTTATATACCCCGTTCAAGAAGAACCCCATCATCCTCCCGGAACCGGAGGCGAAAGACCCGGGGAAATGAAGGGGCCGGGGGTCGGAGATTAGGGGCCATTATAGAAACGCCTGCTGTCGTTTTCCGTTGGGGCGAACCTTGGGTTCGCCTTTGCAACGGTCCGGTTCGGGCGAACCCAAGATTCGCCCCTACTCTGCGGGAGGCCCTTCCTCGCCGCATGGCGGGGCCGGTTGGCTGCGGTTATCCATGGGCTTTAATTTCAGCGCATCGGAGTCTTTGCCTGAATCCGGCGCGGGGGCGGATCTGGGAGGCGGCCCGCCCGGAGGGGCTGGGGCCGGGAGCGGTTCAGGCGGCCAGGCCGGTTCGGACGGCGGCGCGGGGGAAACGGGCGGCGGGGTCAACACCTCGGGCGGCCCGGACGGCGGATTCGCGGCTGGCAGATAATAATACTCAGCCCGGGGCAAAAATTCCTCCATGGCCTGGAGGCGCTTCTCATCCCGCGGGTGGTCGGACAGGAACTGGGGCGGTTGCGCCTGATTCTCCCGGTCGGCCAGCATCCGCCGCCAGAAGTCCAGGGCCAGGGCCGGGTCATAGCCCGCCTTGGCCATGAGGATCATTCCGATCTGGTCGGCCTCCAGCTCCTGCTTCCGGCTGTAGGGCAGCAGGATGCCGTAGTGCGTCCCCAGGCCGTAGCCCTGAGCGATGGCCTGCCCGGCCTGGGGACTCACGCCTCTCAGCACCAGGCTCAGCCCCAGGCTCCCTATCCGGGCCAACATCATCTGGCTCTGGAGCTCCCCGGCATGGCGGGCCAGGGCATGGGCCGCCTCATGGGAGAGCACCGTGGCCAGCCCCGCCTCATCCCGGGTATATTGCAGGATTCCGGTGAAAATGCCCACCTTGCCCCCGGGGAGGCAGAAGGCATTGGCCTCCTGCGGGTTTTCCAGGGCGATAAATTCCCAGTGGTAATCCGGACGGTTGGCCGCAGCGGCGATGCGGCTCCCCACCCGGTTCACCAGGTTAATCACCTCCGGGTCCTGGCAGATGGGGTAGTACCACTTCAATTCTTCGAAGGTCTGGGAAGCGCTGGCGATTTCGCCGCCCTCGGACACCAGCATGAGCTGGCGCCGGCCGGTATAGGGGGCGCTGGCGCAGGCGGCCGCCAGGAAGGCGAGGCCGAGTCCCACGCCCAGGAAGGTCTTGCCGAACCTCGGGAGCATGTCTGGCCATCCAGGCAAATCCGTTACTCTGCCATAATTCTATCAAATCACCAGACCAGGCACCGGCAGAATTTGCCCCTGTTCCCCGGGCCGCTCCCCCTCGCCGGACGCGCTATTTGCCCCCGGCTTTCAGATTACCGGAAGACTTCGCTAAAAATTGCTTGATATTTTCGGTATACCCCTGGCGAAATTCTTCAATGTCCAGGGCTTCTTCCGGTTTCCCGGAGAGATACAAGGCCAATCCTTTGGAAATCAGGGCATCTTTGGCCCCGGGTTTGAGCTTTAAGGCCTGGTCAAAGGCGGCGGCGCTTTCCCCGAACCTCTCCAGGGCCAGCAAGGCCGAGCCTTTGCCCATGAGGGCCGGATAATGGCCGGCCTGGTGGGCCAGAAGCTGGTCAAAGGTCTGCACCGCTTCCTGGTGACGCCCCAAATCATGCAGCAGAAAGGCCTTCATTTCCAGGGAAGGGAGGCTTTCCGGGGTGGCCGTTAGCTGCCGGTCGCTGCAAAACAGGGCTTCTTCCAGCAGCCCCCGCTGGGCCAGAGTGACGGCGGCCTCCGGCCAGGGGGTCTCCAAGCCCACCTCTTTGCGGATAAGACCTTCGAAGGTTTCATCAATCACCATTCGGCCGAGGTTGGGAGCCACGCCTCCGTGGCCGGGCAGGAGGTGGCGGACTTCCCTTTTGCGCAAGGTCCGCAGGGCATAGAGATAATGATCCATCCGACCGCCAGCCGACCGGTCGACCTCGGCCATGGCATGAGGCATCACCGTGTCTCCGCTGAACAGGGTGGCGGTGGGCTGGTGATAGAAAGACACGCCGTCCAGGGTGTGTCCCGGGGTGTGGATCACCTCAAATTCCAGGCCGCTCAGGTTGATCTTTTCGCCCCCCCTAACTTCGGTCACCTGGCAGCCGAGTTCCTTGACCAGTTCTTTAAATTGCTCCGGGCCCGCTTCGTGCATAATGATTTCAATTCCGGAGATTTGGTGCCCGGGGTATCCTCTGAATAATTCGATGGTGCCCATGACATGGTCATGATGCCCGTGGGTAAGGGCGATTTTTCTGATATCCGTGAGCCGGAAGCCTAGGTCCAGCAACTGCATGAAGGCGGTATAGTCATTGCCGGGGTCGATGAGGGAGAGATACTCTCCCTGGATCAGGTAGCTGTTGGAAGAAAAATCATAGCCGAAGAGAAAGAACGTCTTCTCAAAAAGCGGGTTGCTGATTTGCAGGAGCTCGGCCAGCGTCTGCCAGTTCTCCTGGGTGTGAAGCTCGTAATTGCTGCTCTCATCCATGGGGAATAATTTCACTCCTGGGACCGGTTTGGTTTCTCCACCCAGGTTCGGGGTTCGGCAGGAGGGCGGGTAGGCGACAGAGGCTCCCGGCCTCCCAATCCGGGGCAGGAGGGGGAGGCCGGGAGGGTTTTAGCGATCCGGGGATTTACGGGGCCACGTAAGCGATGGAGAATTTCAGTTTCATCTTGCCGTCGGGCCACCACTTGCGGCACTTGGTCTCGCCAGGGTAGACGTCCACCGCCTCGAACTCGTCCTGATCCCGGCCTTTGGGGCCACCCGTCTCCTTCCGGAGGATCTGGTCGATTTGCAGCTCAAAGAAGTGAAATTCCGTCAGTTCATATTTGGTGATGACAGTGGCAGGGATCAGCACGGCATAGCCCGTCTCCTTGCTGGCCATCCATTCAAAGGGTTCATTGGGGGTCGCGGTTACCTCTTCTTTACCGTTTATCACCTTAAACAAGGTCCCTTTAACCTTGTCCCCGATCTGAACATCGTAATCAGCATACAGTTCATCGGGGAGATACCACCACAAGGCCCGGTATCCGGTCTTCACATAGCCCCGGACAATCATGGGGTCAAAGCCACAAACACCAAGGCGGCATTTTTCGGGCATATTCACCCTCCTATTATTCTCTGGCTTAAAGGAATCGACGTCCTAGTAACTGAATCCCCTTAGTTTGGTGATCCATCGCTTATATCCAGATAATCTTGCAATTCCAGGACTTGCTGGAAGCAAAAGCCCATAAACTCCCGGGCCTGGTCCTGGTCGATATGGTCAGTTACCACCATCCGGCTCACATAGGGGTAGAGGTACTCCTCGATCTCTTGGGAAAAATCCCGGCAGAGGAAGAGATACTCCTCTCCCCCCCGGGCCGGCGCTGACCGGAAGTAATGATCCCTCCAGGCCAGCACCATGCGCCGCAGGGCTTCCAGTTCTTCCGCCCCGTGCCGGCGGGTTTCCTCAGGCCTTTGGTTCAAAGGCATAGCACTTCTTGATGACTTCCATCTCCGGAATGCACCAGAAATGGGGCCAGTGAATCTTCTTGCACCAGCCGATGATGTCCGCCGGAGGGAACCCGGATCCTTTGAGTACCCATTTCAGGTACTTGCACTTCCAGCAGATATGGTCCGTGTGCTTTTCCGCCTCCAGTACCTTGGCGAGAAAGTCCACCGGATTTAACTTTTTAGCTTCCGCCATTTCTTCTTTTTTCATGACCATCAGCAGCTCCTCCCCTTACCAGTCCTTGACTTCGCCTTTTTTGATTTTCTCCTGGTATTCCGCCCAGACCTCAGGAGAGAGCTTCTCGATATCCCAAAAGTATCCGAACGTTCCGGCCACCCCGGCGGAAGGCGGCTGGGGCCGCCAGCCCCGCACCGGCTTGCCTCGGATGCTGAACTTCCTTGCATCGGCATGGCCCAGGTAGATTTCCCGGGGCAGGCAGTTGTAGGGCCGGGTGCGTCCCTCGGTCCCCGGCAGAATGAAGGTGTAGCCGTCATTAGGCTTATCGGCAAAGAGCGGCAGGATGTCCGGTTTTTCTCCGGGCTTTTCGTCCGGTCCCCGGTACATGTGCCCCTGGATCATGTGGATGTAATAAATCGTGCCGCATTCAGCGCAAGCGATCTTACCTTCCCAGTTCCAGAAGCAGTAGGGGTCCAGGTAATTAACGGTGTCACAGACTTTGCCGCCCACCTCTTTTTTGCACCAGATGATATCGCACATATTCCCGTCCCCTCCGCTTAGATGATGTTCCGTTTATAGAGCTCTTCAATCTTGCTCATGGGATAACCGAGGAGGTCGTGATAGATCTTGACATTGTCCGCGCCCACTGGCCGCCACTGCCATTTGAGCCGCCGGGGAGTCTTGGACATCAAACCGGCGCTGTAGGTGCATTGGGCCAGCACATCCCCGAAGAGTGGGTCGTCCAGCCAGCGGACGGTGCCCCGTTGCCGGTAATGCTCGCACTCATAGACCTCCCGGTCGTTCATCACCGGCGCGGCCAGGAGTCCGGCTTCTTTGAGGATCTTCACCACTTCGGAGCGGGTCTTGTCCTTGGCCCAGTCTTCAATGGCCTTGTAGATCTCCATCTGGGCCGGCGCCCCCACTCTCTCCTTGTGGGTCTTATAGCTGTTGAAGAGGTCTGGCTTTTTGATGACGTTGCACAGGTCTTTGAAATCCGCGTCCTGGAAGGCGCTGAGCATGACATAGCGGGCCTCGAACTTTTCCTGCGGGTTGGCCCGGTCCGGAAAATCGGACTTGCCGGTCATGATGATGCCGTGGACGCAGAGCTGGGTGTCCCAGTTGCCCCAGCGCTGGCGGACGATGCCGAAGCGGCCGTACAGGGGCGCGGCGTAGCCGCAACACCGGGTAGCCGCCTGCACCTGGGAGAACTCGATCATGGTGCCCAGCCCAGTCTTGAGCCGCCAATTCAGGGCCGCCATGATGGCCACGGTGATCTGGGTGCCGGAGTACCAGTCAATTGCCCAGTTGGTGCACTTGGTGGCGTGGCCGCCAAAGTCCTCGTGGGCCCCGGTGATACTGGCCAGCCCGGCGTGAGCCTGGCCCAGGATGTCGTAGGAGCCGCCGAAGATCTTGGGGCCGTAGCCGAACCCACCGCCCCAGACATAGATGAACCGGGGGTTCATCTCCGCCACGTGGCGGTAGCCCTGTTTCCAGCGGTCGAAGGTCCCGTGGCGGTAGCATTCGGTGAGGCCGTCGGACATCTTCACCAGGTCATAGAATATCCGTTTGGACTCCGGCACGTGGTAGTCCAGGGTGATGAAATATTTATTGACATTGGCGCTCGTATAGCCCAGACCAGTGCCGGTCATGGGCCGGGTGTCGTGCAGGGGATAGAGATACGCCTCGTTAAAAGGCGAGGTATGGCGCATGGCGTCGCCCATGCGGGGCATCTCGATCTTGATGCACTCCGCCCCAAGCTCTGCCATATTGGTTACGGTGTGGGGCGTAAAGATGTACATGGTGGCGCTTATCCAGCGGATACCCTTCAGGGCCTCAGGCTTGAGGAACTCGTTGCCGGGATCAAAGACCTTGCGGCAATACTCCTCGAAGGGCATCTTCATCTCGTCCAGCTCTTCCTTGCTCTTGGGGCCGGGGAGCTCTTCGAAGTCACAGACCTTTAATTTTTTGAGTTCTTTTTCCAGATCCATTTAGATTACCCCCTTCGCCTTGAGTTCCCGCAGTGTCGAGGGGCCGATGCCCAGGAACTTCTTGTAAACTTCGCCGTTGTCATGCCCCAGGGGCCGGCCCAAATCCTTGACTCGCCCCGGGGTGCGGAGCTGGAAGGCGCCGCAACACTCGGAGTACATCACCGTGCCGTAGAACCGGGTTTCAATGGTGTTGACCCAGGGGCGATACTTGAAGTGGGGGAACTCCGCCACTTCATCGATGTACAGAATCGGGCCGGCGGCGATCTCATACTCCATCAGCTTCTGCTCCGCTTCGATGCGGTTGATATCCCGGAGCCACTTGGTGGTGATGGAGTAGGTCTTGATCAGACCCTGCAGCGAGTTGCGGGCCCCCATTTCTTTCAGGAGCGGGTCTTCGTGGATGAGGCGCCCGAACTCGGGGAGGTCCCGTTCGATGCACATGCCGATGCGGTACCAGAGGCGGTCGGTCTGGCCGCCGATCATCATGTAGCCGTCCTTGCAGGGGTTCCACTCGTACTGGTTGAGATTGGGGTCCCAGGCGCCGGTGCGGGCCTTGATGGAGTTGTTGAAGCCATACCAGGTGATATCGAAGTCCAGGATGTCCATCAGGGCTTCCGCGGCGTTGACCTCGATAAACTGGCCCTCGCCGCTCTCCCCATCCCGCCAGTAAAGCGCCGCCAGGATACTGTTTGCGGCCTGCTCGCCGCAGACATAGGAGGCCAGCCAGGTGCCGGAGCGCATGGGGTCGCCGCCCTTGCCGCCCCGGGGGCATTGGTCCGGCGGGAAGCCGGTGTTATGAATCCAGGAATCCGCCGCGGCGGAGAAGGGGTCCAGCATCCACTGCCCGTGTTTGGAGACTTGGTCCTTCATGGGCCCCCATTGGCCCCGCTCCCCCACCCAGCAGTAAATCAGCCGGGGGTTGAGCTTGGAAAGGTGCCGGTAGCCGAGGCCCAGGGAGTCCATATAGCCCGGCGGCCAGGCCTCGATGATGACGTCAAACACCCTGGCCAATTTCTTATAGATTTCCCGGCCTTCCTCGGTCTCCAGATTTAGGGTAATGGAGAAGCCGTTGCGGAACTCGTGCAGGAAGTCCATGCCGCAGGGCTCGCCGGTGACGTTGTCCTTCAGCATGTATTCTTCCCGGCCGAAGGGGGTAAGCTGCCGCAGCGGGTCGCCCCCGGGCGGCTCAATATGCACCAATTCAGCGCCCTGTTCGCTTAGCAGGCTGGCAGCAAACATTCGGCTGATATGCCAGATGCCGTTGCAGAGCACCCGGGTGCCCTGCAGGGCTTCCGGTTTATCAAAAACATAATCCAGTCTCAGGTTGTCTTCTAAGTATTTGCCAAACTCCTGCGCCTTGCGCTTGGCATAGATATTTTCCATCACCCATTCCGGTGAAGGAGGAGGGGTTACTGGCCAGGGCCGCACATCCGGCGCCATCAGGGGCAGGGTGTCAGCCCGGCTGTTGATTTCGATGTCGCGTTTTTCTTTCGCCATCTTTTGACCTCCCATAGCTGGAGTCAGAGGAATAGGAGCAGTTTCTACAACAGACTTGGCCGTGGTCTGGAACCATGACCTAATCCACTTAAGCATCCAGGGTCCGGTAATGGAGATGGATGCTGGCGGACATCTCATGCTTACCCGAGCCTATGGCGCAAGAGGTCCGGTGCGGCCATCCGCCAGCGCGGGGCCTCAGGACAACTCCTTGCGATGCCTCACCCCCTTTCCGACCCTAAAAGTTTGACAATCGGTAATGAAAGAAAACAGGCCGCGCAGGCCCTGAAGAAATGAAACAGCAGACCCTACGTTTGTGAAAAATAAAATAAATTAAGAATGATGTCAAATAAAAAATGATTTAAGCTAATTCCACGCTTTGGCGAGTTATCCTGGTCCACCCCTTTGTCTCGCGGCCCCAAAAATGGCTATAATATCGCAAACGGCAAGACTACATCGAAAGCCGCGGCGGCAGGTTTACTGGCGTCGGGCTCCGGCCGCCGGGCCGGTGGCTGACGGCGCCGCCGGGATGGGGTCAAACGGAGGCTGCGATGCGGGAGAAAGTGGCGAGATTGCTGGAGGCCACTATGGCGCTGGTAAGTTACCTCGAAGAAAACCAGGTTTACGATAAGCTGGCGGATTGCGGCTGTGGCTACCTCGACTCTTACCGCACTGAGGGGTTCGAGGCGCTCATCCACGCCGTTCGGGCGGCGGCGGCGGAGGTAGGCGAGGAATTGGCCGCCTCGGCCTGAGCCTTTGGCAGGGGGGAGTCCCGATGAAATGCCCCGGTTGTGCCAGAGTTATCGATCCGGTCCGGCATGGCGAGCTCATTTTCGACGGGCTGGTCTGGTGTGAGGCTTGCCGCCGCTATGACCCCGAGCTCCTCCGCCCCCGGGATTTTGAGGAATTGCGCCAGTGGAACGCCCGCATTTGCGCCGCCTCTGGTTTTGACCCGGTTCAGCTCCTGCCAGGCCAGCAAGAGAAAGGCGATTTCGCAAGCTCTTGGAACTGCGACCTCTGTCTCCTGGCGGAGGCGGACCATCAGCGGCGCTCCATCCTGCTCCTGCCGCCAGGTTGGCGGCTGACCACCCTGTGCCATGAACTGGCCCACATCTTCACCGGCCAGGACCACACGGGAATCTGGGCCAGGGCCTTCGCCCTGTTGGTTTCCTGGGTTAAGGAACAGCTCCACCAAACCGAACCGCTGCTTTCCTAGCCGAAAGTTGCCGGGAGGACCGGAACATGGAGAAGGATTTGATGTGGTTCTTTGACGAACTGCCGGAGGATTACCGCGCCTTCCGGGAAATGGCCCGGAGCGTGGAACACGACTACCTGAAGCTGCGGGTGCATCTTAAGGCCGCCCTCTCAGAGCTGCAAACCGATCCCGCCAACCCGGAGCTTCAGGCGAAGGTGCAAAAATTAACCGAGGAGCTCGCCACTCTGGAAGAGCAAGCCCCCTGGCTGGTCTCGGATCAGATGACCGAGTTCGCCCTGTGGGGGGTGCCTCATTAAGGGAAAGGCCTGGCACAGGTTAATCCCCCTTTTACGCCTGGCCACCTCTGCCGCCGGGGTTCCGCCTTTTTGCTTGCGGCCCAGGCTGACCGCGTCGTGAGCACTCCGCCAGACGCCGGATAGATTTCCCGACTCTTCCGGGAGCTTCTGGGACTGGCGGGTTTCCGGTCAGCCGCAAGAAATCGGAGCCCGCGCCTGAAAAGCTCCCCGTCCATCGGCCCTTGACAAAAATCCACCGACCGCATATAAAAAATGGGTCAAGCTGCCACTGGGGGATCGTCTAACGGTAGGACTGCAGACTCTGGATCTGCCTATCCAGGTTCGAATCCTGGTCCCCCAGCCAATTGCCTGCCATATTCCCGGGTAGCTCAGCCGGTAGAGCGGGTGGCTGTTAACCACTTGGTCGGGGGTTCGAATCCCTCCCCGGGAGCCAGAAAAATCAAGGGGTTGGCCCTTAGGAAGCCAACCCCATTTTCTTTTAGTATCCATATTGGTGTCTACGCCTGCCGATTTGGATCAAACATAATCAACCCTGGAATCAAATCATCCCCCCGGTACCTTGACTTGAAAGACAGTCGCTACGGCCCTCAAGATAGGGGGCGCCATCAGGTGCCCCATTTTTTAGAGTCGTATCGTCCGGGCGGGGACAGCCCTCAGGGCTGGCAGCTAAACCCCTCCTGGCAGGATTTGCACTGCTTTAAGGGCTGCAGTTCCTCCGGCGTGGCCGGGCGCACTTCCACTACCTTCACCGAGTAATGCAGATCGTGCCCCGCCAGGGGATGGTTCAAGTCCAGGATGACCGAATTCTCCTTCACCTCCCTGATGGACAGGGGATATTCCGGCGGAAACGGCAGGTTGGCCGGGAGCACTTTCTGGCCCACTTTTAGTTCCATCCCAACTGGAAAGACTTTGCGGCTCCACTCCTGGGTGTTGGTGGGATCGTATTCTCCGAAGGCCTCGGCGGCCGGGACCATGAACTCCACCTCCTCCTGCTCCCTTAAGCCCCAAAGGCGGCGTTCCAATCCCGGCATCAGCTCCTGGCAGCCGGCCACGAAGGTGAGATAGGCCGGGATCGCCGGGGTTCCCCGGATCTGCTCCCCGGAATCCAGGCGCAGGCGGTATTCCAAAACGACATATTGGTCTTGGGCGATTACCGACATCTGGTCCTACACCTAAAATGATGATATAATTTAAAAGATTCAGATGTGGCTTCGGATAGCCCCTCCCCGGAAATTATGGGGGGCGGGCCGCCGCACCCACTTTTACGATTATATTATAACTGAACCGTTAGTTTACGGTAACCCTCTAACCCCAAAATGCTACGCAAGGCCAGAATTCAGGAAGTTCCGGAGATTTGGCGGATGATAAATCACTTCGCCGAGAAGGGCCAGGATGTCTTGCGGCGCAGCATGGCTGACCTCTATAGTTATTTGCGGGATTATTTTGTCTATCGGAATGACGAGGGGCCCATCATCGGCCTTGCCGCTTTGCACATCTACTGGGACCATCTGGCAGAAATCCGCTCCCTGGTGGTGCAGCCGGAATTTCAAAATAGGGGCATCGGCACCCAATTGCTGGAAAAATGTCTGGAAGAAGCCCGGTCCTTGGGAATTGCCTCGGTGTTTGTGCTCACTTCGGAGAAAAATGGCGACTTTTTTGGGCGCTTCGGCTTTCGAGCCGTTCCCAAGGAAGAGCTTCCGGTGATCGTCTGGGCGGAATGCGTTCAATGCCTCAAATTCCCCGAATGCGATGAAATTCCCCTGCTGCTGGAGTTGGGGCCTTAAAATAAACAACTGCATACCTGGCGTTCTTGGCGTCCTGGCGTGAGATATATGGCACACCAAGACGCAAAGGCGCAAAGATATAAAGCCAACTCATGATTGATTACTTCCTCAAGAAAATCTTCGGCAGTAAAAACGACCGGGAGCTCAAACGCCTGGCGCCCCGGGTGGACGCCATCAACGCCCTGGAACCCGCCTACCGGGACCTCTCCGACGCCCAGCTCCGGGCCAAGACCGCGGAGTTCAAGGAGCGCCTTGACCGGGGAGAACCCCTGGAAGACCTGCTGCCCGAAGCCTTTGCCGCGGGGCGGGAGGCCTCCGTCCGGGTGTTGGGGCAGCGGCCCTTCGACGTCCAGCTCATCGGCGGCATCGTCCTGCACCAGGGCAAGATCGCCGAAATGAGGACCGGGGAAGGCAAGACCCTGGTGGCCACCATGCCTGCCTACCTCAACGCCCTCACCGGCAAGGGGGTGCACATCGTCACGGTCAATGACTACCTGGCCAGACGCGACACCCAGTGGATGGGCGGCATTTACAATTTCCTGGGCCTCCGGGTGGCCACCATTGTCCACGGCCTGGACGACCACCAGCGGCGCTCCGCCTATGACGCCGACATTACCTACGGTACCAATAACGAATTCGGCTTCGACTACCTGCGGGACAACATGAAGTTCTCCCTGGCCGATTACGTCCAGCGGGAATTCAACTACGGCATCGTCGACGAAGTCGACTCCATTCTGATTGACGAAGCCCGCACCCCGCTGATCATCTCCGGCCCCGCCGAGGAGTCCACCCAGCTTTATTTCATCCTGGATCGGGTGGCCCGGCAGCTTAAAAGGGAGCAGGACTTCACCGTGGACGAAAAAGCCCGCTCCGTCTTGATCAGCGAAGCGGGGGTGGCCCGGGCCGAAAAGCTGGTGGGCCTGGCAAACCTTTATGACCCTCGGAATATCGAGGCCCTGCACCACCTCCAGGCCGCCCTCAAGGCCCACAATCTCTTCAAGCGGGACGTGGACTACATCGTCAAGGAAGGCCAGGTCATCATCGTGGACGAATTCACCGGCCGCCTCATGCCGGGCCGCCGTTATTCCGACGGCCTGCACCAGGCCCTGGAGGCCAAGGAAGGCGTCCGGGTCGAAAATGAAAACCAGACCCTGGCCACCATCACCTTCCAGAATTACTTTCGCATGTATAAAAAGCTGGCGGGCATGACCGGCACCGCCGACACCGAGGCCGAAGAGTTCAAGAAGATCTACAACCTGGAAGTGATGATCATCCCTACCCACATGAAGATGATCCGGGAAGACTTTCCCGACGTTATCTACAAGACCGCGGACGAAAAAATCCGGGCGGTGGTGGAGGAAATCACCGACTGCCACCAGCGCGGCCAGCCGGTGCTGGTGGGCACCACTTCCATTGAAAAATCCGAATATCTGAGCAAGCTGCTGAAACGGGAAGGTATCAAACATGAGGTCCTGAACGCCAAGCATCACGAAAAAGAGGCGGAGATCGTGGCCCAGGCCGGGCAAAAGGGCACGGTGACCATCGCTACCAACATGGCGGGCCGCGGCACCGACATCGTCCTGGGCGAAGGCGTGGTGCAGACCGGCGGCCTCCATATCCTGTGCACCGAGCGGCACGAATCCCGGCGCATTGACAACCAGCTGCGGGGCCGCTCCGGCCGGCAGGGCGACCCGGGCACCTCCCGCTTTTACCTCTCCCTGGAAGACGACCTGCTCCGGATCTTCGGCAGCGACCGCATCAAGGGCCTCATGGGCCGCCTGGGGATGGAGGACGGCCAGCCCATTGAGCACAAGTTGGTGAGCAATGCCATTGAAAGGGCCCAGAAGCGGGTGGAGGGCCATAACTTTGATATCCGCAAACACCTCCTGGAATACGACAACGTCATGAACAAGCAGCGGGAGGTGATCTACGACCAGCGCCGCCAGATCCTGGCCGGGGAAGACCTCCAGGAGGACATCCTGGATATGGCCCAGGAGTTGGTGGAAGAAATAGTGGCGGAATACACCGCCAACAAGCTCCCGGAGGAATGGGACCTGGACGGCCTGGGCGCCGCCTTTCAGCGCCAGTTTGGCTTCCGGGTGTCCCTGGTCGGCCCGGACGGCGATTTGCGGGAATACCTGAGCGACCAGGTGGAAAAGCAGCTGGCCGCCAAGGCCGAGGAGATCGGCCCGGAATTTTTCCACCAGTTGCAGCAGATGGTCATGCTCCAGATCGTGGACAACCAGTGGAAGGAGCACTTGCTCAACATGGACCACCTGCGGGATGGCATCGGCCTCCGGGGTTACGCCCAGGTGGACCCGCTGCGGGAATACCAGCGGGAAGGCTACGACATGTTCATGGACCTGATTCACCGCATCCAGGTGGAAACCGTGGGCACCCTGTTCCATCTCCAGGTCAGGCCCCACCAGGAAATCCCCGAAGAGGCCCGGCCCCAGGAACAGCCCATGTTCTTCAGCCACGGCGACAGCGGCCCACCCCAGCCCCAGCAGCGCCAGCAGAAGAAGACCGGCCGCAACGCCCCCTGCCCCTGCGGCAGCGGCAAGAAATACAAAAAGTGCTGCGGGAAATAGGAATTGGGGAAGGGGCCAGGGGCCGAGGGCCCCTGGCCCCTTCCCCAAACCCCATCCCCAAACCCCATATATGGGGGCGACCCGTTGGGTCGCCCCTTGAATAACCTTAGGAGCATAGGCATCCTACCTGTGACTATTTTTTCTCCCTTCAATGGGCCTCTATAGTAAATTTTCCTGGGAGGTTCCCATGATCATTCCCGGATTTCGATTTGCCGCGACTGCGGCCGGGATCAAGCAGACCGGCGCCCTGGACCTGGCCCTTATGTGTGCGGACGGGCCCGCCGCCGCGGCCGGGGTCTTCACCACCAACCGGGTCAAGGCCGCCCCGGTTTTGCTTTGCCAGCAGCGCCTGCGGGCCGGGAAAGCCCAGGCCATCCTGGTAAACTCCGGCAACGCCAATGCCTGTACCGGCCCCGAAGGCCTGGAGGACGCCCAGGAGAGCGCCCTGAGCGTCGCCAGGTTGCTGAACATCCCCGAACGCCTGGTGCTGCCCGTCTCCACCGGGGTCATCGGCCAGCCGCTGCCGCTGGAAAAGCTCACCCGGGCCCTGCCCAAACTGGTGGCGCGGCTTAACCCCAAGGGATTCTCCGAAGTGGCCGAGGCCATTATGACCACCGACACCCGGCCCAAGACCTCGGGGCTGCGCCAAAAGCTCGGCGGCCAGGAGGTGGTTCTGGCCGGCATGGCCAAGGGCGCCGGAATGATCCACCCGGATATGGCCACTTTGCTGGTCTTTATCTTAACCGATGCCGCCGCCACGCCCAGGGTCCTGAAGACCTTGCTCCGCCGGGCCTTGCCGGTGAGCTTCAACCGCATCACCGTGGATGGCGACACCTCCACCAATGACACCGTGTTGCTGCTGGCCGGGGGCCGGGCGGGGAACCCGGTGATCCAAGAGGAAGGTCCGGCCATGGCGGCCCTGGGGGAGATGCTCAATCAGGTCATGGGGGATCTGGCCTCCCAGGTGGTGGCCGACGGCGAAGGAGCCCGGCATATATTCCGGGTGGAGGTCTGGGGGGCGGCGGCGGCCGCCGATGCCCGGAAAGCGGCGGTCACCGTGGCCCTCTCGCCCCTGGTAAAGACCGCCATGGCCGGCGAAGACGTTAACTGGGGGCGCATCATGGCGGCCCTGGGGCGCTCTGGGGCCCGCTTCGACCCCGAACAGGTGGAGATCGCTTACGGTGACGTCCTGGTGGCCCAGCGGGGCCGGGGCCTGGGTTCCGCGGCCGAGGCCCGGGCGAAAAAGGTCATCCAGGCCGGCGCTTTCACCCTGACCATCGACTTGAATAACGGCGACTTCTCCGACTACTACGAAACCTGCGATTATACGGAGGACTATATCCGGATTAATGCCAGTTATCGGAGTTGAAATGCGGTGTTTGGGACTGGTAGAAAAAGGGGCGACCCGGCGGGTCGCCCCGACGTTTTTTGAATTTGGTGGCACCGGCTTCCAGCCGGTGCTGCCAAAGGGGGACGCTTGTGCCACCATCATTTTTTTCCCTTTCCCCTTTTTCGCACCGTTTAAAAACCTGTGCCACCATTCCCTTATGCGGGTTGGCAGGCGGCAGACCAAAGCCCCGATTTTATCCGGTAAACCGATGAGGCCCAAAAGGAAAAGGCGGAAAACCCTTGCATCGAAGTTAGCCAGTTCTTAATATCTGGCTATCCCGGCATTTTTCCCCCGGGACCCACACTAAGGCGCCGAGGAAAGAAGATGGATTATAAAGCGGCTGCGACCCAGATTAAAGAGGCCCTGCGCCTCAAGACCGAACCCTTTGGAGTCTCTTTCCTGAAAGAGGTCACCGCCTTGCCCGACAAGACCCGGCGGCCGACCCAAGTCTTTGGCAAACGGGTGACCATCTGCCAGGGGGTCACCATGGCCCGGATTTACGGCTGGCCGGTGGGCCTGAGCAAAGACGACCTCATTTGTATTCCCGGCATGCTGGCCTTCGGCTTCACCCCGGCCACCGACCCCATCCTGGAGCTGGGCCAGCTCTTTTGTGAGGTGGGATTCCATCAGGAGTTGGGGCCGGCTCTGAAGGAAGTGGAAGGGTTGCCCCGGTTCGCCCCCCAGGAGGTGGAGGCCATTTATCTCTGCCCCCTGGAACGCCTGGCCCTGCCCCCGGATGTCGTGGTGGTTTACGGCAACCCGGCCCAGCTTATGCGCCTGATTCAGGCGGCCACCTTCAGCCTGGGGAAACGGGTCAGCGGCGAATTCGGGGGCAAGGTGGAATGTGCCTCCTATCTCATCGGCCCTTATCGCCGCGGCGAAGTCATGGTCACCATTCCCGGCCAGGGCGACCGCATCTTCTCCATGACCCAGGACGATGAGCTGGTGCTGTCGTTCCCTGGAAAATACCTGGAGGGGCTGCTCCTCGGCTTGAAGGAGGCGGCCCGCAAGATCGGGGCCCGCTACCCCATCACGGTGTATCAGAATTTTACCCCCGCCTTTCCTGCTCCTTATCTGGAGCGAGCCAGGAAGTGGGGCATCATTCCGGAGTGAGGTTGCAGGGGCAGCCAGCGCGCCGCCCCTACGCTGGGTGGGGTTCTTTTTCCGAAAGGCTTTCGACCGGCTAAAGAAGAGGTTGCATGACTGAGCCGCCCCCTCTGCAATTCAGTCCCATCGCCCAGCGGGTTCTGCACGAGCGCTATCTTCGCCGGGACCCCGACGGCCGGGTGGTGGAGACCCCGGAGGAGATGTTTCTGCGGGTGGCCCGGCGGGTGGCCGCCGCAGAGGCGCGCTACGGCGGGCCAGAGGTGGTGGCCCGCCAGACCGCCGCTTTTCACGAGGCCTTGCGCTCCCTAAAATTTCTCCCCAATACCCCCACTCTGATGAACGCCGGCCTGCCTCGAGGGCAGTTGGCGGCCTGCTTCGTTATCCCGGTGCATGACGACATGCGCTCCATCCTGGAGGGCGTGCGGGATATGGCCCTGATTCACCAGACCGGCGGCGGCACCGGCTTTTCCTTCACCCACCTCCGGCCCCGGGGCGACCAGGTGCGCAGCACCGGCCGGGTGGCCAGCGGCCCGGTGGGGTTCATGCGCATTTTTGACACCGCCACCGAGGTGGTGAAGCAGGGCGGCCGGCGCCGGGGCGCCAACATGGGCATTCTTAAGGTGGATCACCCCGACATCCTGGAATTCATCCAGGCCAAGAGCGAACCGGGGAGATTCAGCAATTTCAACCTTTCGGTGGCGGTCAGCGACGACTTCATGGCGCGAGTGGAGCGGGACGAAGATTACCCGCTCATCAACCCGCGGACGCAAAAGGAGGTGAGCCGCCTCCGGGCCAAGGAGGTCTTCGAGCTCATCTGCCTCTGCTCCCTGGAGACCGGCGATCCGGGCCTCATCTTCCTGGATGCCATCGAGCGGGACAATCCCACCCCGGAGGTAGGGAAACTCGAATCCACCAACCCTTGCGGCGAGCAACCTCTGCTGGCCTATGAATCCTGCAACCTGGGCTCCATCAATCTGGCGCAACTGGTCAAGGGCGGCGACCTGGATTGGGAGGAGCTGGACCGCCTGACGGACCTGGGGATCACCTTCCTGGATGATGTCATCGATCAGAGTCACTACCCTCTGCCGCAAATCACGGAAATCACCCACGCCAATCGTAAGGTCGGCCTGGGGGTCATGGGCCTGGCAGACCTGTTTATCCGGCTGGGGGTCGCCTACGATTCTCCGGAGGCCCTGGGGTTGGGGGAAAAGATCATGGCTCGCATCCAGCTCCGGGCCGTGGCCCGCTCCGAGGCCCTGGCCCAGGAGCGGGGACCATTCCCGAATTTCCAACGCAGTCGTTATTTTAAGGAGGGCAAAAAACCCCGGCGCAACGCCACCGTGACCACCGTGGCCCCCACTGGCACCATCAGCATCATTGCCATGACCTCCAGCGGCATTGAGCCTCTCTTCGCCGTGGCCTACCGGCGCCGAGCCCTGGAGGGCGAAGAGTTCGAGGTGGTCCACCCCTTGTTCCTGGAAAAGCTGCGGGAGTTGGACCTAAAGGCCGAGGATTGGGGCTCTCGCCTCCTTACCGCCGGCCGGGTGCGGCCGTTTAAAGAACTGCCCGAGGAACTGCGGCGGCTCTTCCCCACCACCTTCGAGGTGAGCGTGGACTACCAGGTGCGGATGCAGGCGGCCTTCCAGCGCCACGTGGAGAACGCCGTCTCCAAGACCATCAACCTGGCCCCGGACGCCACCCTGGCGGACATCAGCGAGGCTTTTAGGTTGGCCTACAAGCTGGGCCTCAAGGGCATCACCGTTTACCGTTACGGCTCCAAGCCGGGCCAGGTTCTGAGCCTGCCGCCCGAGGCCCGGGCCATCACCCTGTCCCACGAATTCGCCGAGGAATGCCGCCTCTGCTCGGTTTAATACGGTTTTCGCTTTGCAGTTTTCGATTTTCGGTTAAAATAATATTTACTGAATCCGTGCGACGGCGCCCGCGCCTTTTGCGAGGGGCCGCTACTCCTAGGAGGTTTAATTCGTGAAACGTTTTGTCGGGTGTATTTTCGTCTTTTCCTTAATCCTGCTGCTCACCGCCGGCCTGGCCGTGTCCCAGGACGTCAAGACCCTCGTGGAGCAGGGCATGGAAAACAGCCAGGCGGGCCGCTACGATCAGGCCCTCAAGGACTTCAACGCGGCCTTGAAATTAAAGCCCAACGATCCTCTGCTCATTACCTACCGGGGGGTGGTCTATTACGCCAAGGGCCAGAACGACCTGGCCATGAAAGACTTTGACCTGGCCATCCAAATAGACCCCAAGTGCGGCAAGGCTTATTATCAGCGGGGCATGATTTACGAGAATCAAGAGAATTACGCCCAGGCCGTGCCGGAACTGAAAAAGGCCAAGAGCCTGGGTTACTCGGTGGACCCGGTGTTCATCGAAAGCCTGGAGAATAAGGCGGCCGCGAAGAAATAGGCCCGCCAGCGCGGGTTTCCCGCCGATAAAAAAGGCAGGGGCTTAAAGACCCTGCCCGGTTGGTTCAAAGCGGGCACAGGCTGTCCGGCCTGTGCCCGCTAATTTTTCCTCGCCGACGGAAAACTAAAGACCATCCTTAAATCACTTTATGTAAGGGATACTCCACAATCCCCTGGGCCCCGGCCCGGATCAGCGCCGGGATGAGGGTCCTGACCTCGGACTGGTTCACCACCACTTCCACCGAATACCAGTCAGTTTCGTAAAGGCTGGCGATGGTGGGGGCTAGCAGACTGGGGAGCAGCTCCACGATATTCTTCAATAACTTTTCCGGGACATTCATCTTCAGGCCAACCATGCGTTCCGCCCGGAGCGCCCCCAGGAGCAGGACCGTCAGGTTCTCCATCTTCTGCCGTTTCACCGGGTCGTTCTCCCAGACTTCGTTATTGACGATGAACTGGGTGTTGCTCTGGAACAGCTCATGGATGGTCTTGAGGCCGTGGGCCTTGATGGTGCTGCCGGTCTCGGTCACCTCGACGATGGCGTCCACCAGGCCGGCGGCCACCTTGGCTTCGGTGGCCCCCCAGGAGAACTCCACCCGCACCGGAATCTGGCGCTGTTCGAAATAGCGCCGGGTGTAATTCACCAGTTCGGTAGCGATCTTTTTCCCTGCCAGGTCCCGCAGGCTTCGGGCCTCCGAATCCGCCGGCACTGCCAGCACCCAGCGCACCGGGTTGAGGCTGGACTTGGAATACATCAGGTCCGCCACCACCGTCACCCGGGAGTTATTCTCCATGATCCAGTCTTTGCCGGTGATGCCGCAATCCAGGGTGCCGTTTTCCACGTAGCGGCTCATTTCCTGGGCCCGGCAGACGGAGCAAATAATCTCCGGGTCGTCAATGTCCGGGAAGTAACTCCGGCCTTGCGCCTGGATATTCCAGCCCGCCCGGCGAAACAGATCCAGGGTGGCCTTCTCCAGGCTCCCCTTAGGGAGCCCCAATCGCAATTTACCCACCCCCATATACCTCCTTGGGATCGAAAACCGGCGCGCCCACCACCTCCCAACCCTCCCCGCAGCGGCGGCGGTAAAAACAACTGCGGTAGCCGGTGTGACAGGCCGCCCCGCCCACCTGCTCCACCTTCAGGAGCACCGTATCGTTATCGCAATCCAGGTAAATCTCTTGAATCCGCTGGACATGCCCGGAGGTGCCGCCCTTATGCCACAAGGTGTTGCGGCTTCGGCTGAAGTAATGGGCTTCCCCGGTTTTCAGGGTCGCCTCCCAGGCCGCTTCGTTCATGAAGGCCAACATTAGCACCTCGCCGCTGGCCGCATCCTGGACAATGGCCGGCAGCAGGCCCCCAAGCTTGGCGAAATTGGGTTTCTCTGAGCCTTTCATAATTGAAAAAATTAACTTTTTTAGCTTGATTCTGCAAGGCGGAATGCTGATTTTTCCAGAAAGGAAACCCTGGTGACCAAAGTCATTCCTTACCATACCCTGGCCCGCCAGCAGCAGCTCAATTACCTGAAACACCAGGGCCGGGAATATCGCCAACGCGAGAAATACCTGGCCAATCTCCGCAAACTGCTCTTCCGGACCGAAGCGCAATTGCGCCAGCTGGAATTCCAGCAACTGGAGGTCTTCCGGGAGATGGCGGCCCACTTTAAGATTCCCCTGGCCTTCCCCAATCTGGGGGATCGGGTGGGACTGCAGCAATTATTTGCCACCAATCCCTTCCTCCAGACCTTGCAAGAATTTTTCGCCGGCCGCCTCAGCGCCGACGAATGCTACCAGCGAATCACGAATTTGCCAGCCGAATAGCTGGATAAGAGCGGATCCGGCGCCAAAAAATTTTCCCTATGACGGCTAATTTGTCCTGCTCGCGCCGGCGCCAAGGCAAAAAAAAACTGACCGGGTGGGGGAGGAACCCGGCCAGTAGGTGAAAGGAGAAAATGGTATATGAACTTTGATTAAGGGGGGGATGTGGGTACCTTAATGGGGTTCATATACGGAAATAAATGATGCAGCTTTTGTGCCAAAATTGGTATATTATTTTTATATAATTAAATCAATATGTTATCCATTTAGCCCCAATCCGCCCATGTTCAATAATTTTTACCAGGGAAGGGTATAAGTATAGTAATATTAGTATATCTATTTGTTTTAATTAAATATATTTGTTTTGGGTCCGATTCAATTTTTTGTTCAAGCCCCTCGAGAGATAATGGCTAAATAATGACTTTACCTCCTTGAATTTACCTTGCCGCCTTATTATTATATTTGCAACTCAGTTGATTATGGATATTTTTTTGCCATGAGTGATGGTTGCGATTTTCGCCAGTGGCTGGCCGGGCAGGGCCTGAAGCTCACGGCGCTGCGCCTGGCGGTGCTGGAGACCCTCGGGGCCGCGCCCCAGGCCTTGCGGGCCCAGGAGATCCTCATGGCCATCCGGGTTCACCGCCGGGTGAACAAAGTGACGGTGTACCGTATCCTGGAAGATTTTACCCAGCGCGGCATGGTGCGCCGTCTCTCCCTGGAGGCCCGGGTGAGCCATTATGAACTGGCCTGCGAGCACCACCCGCCTCACCCCCATTTCCAGTGCCACGACTGCCGGGAAATCCAGTGTCTGGACCCGGCGCCCCTGGCCCGCATATGGACCGAACTTCAGGGGCCGGTGGGAAATCGCGCCGATAGCATCGAGGTCCGGGTGGAAGGCCTGTGTCATAAGTGCCGGAAGAATGGCTGAGCTAGGGGCAACTCAGTTACACCTGAATGGGGAAAGATGATGAATGCTAATCAGGACCGCGGGGATAGAGGCGCGCCTATGGAGCAAGCCCTGCCGGAATGCCCGGAACCTGGGAAAAGCCCATCTCCCCTCGGGTGGAGCATCAAATTCCGGCTGCTCTGGGCCGCCATTGCCTCCGCCCTCCTCTGGCTGGCGGTAGCCTGGGCCATCGGCTGGCGGGGGTAGAGCCGAATGATGGATGCCATAATTCTCGACGATCTCACCTTAGGCTATAATGGACATCCCGCGGTCCATCACCTGTCCGGGGTCTTCGAGCCAGGATCCATGACCGCGGTGGTGGGGCCCAACGGCTCGGGCAAAAGCACCTTATTAAAGGGACTTACGGGTATTCTGCGACCCCTCGGCGGTCGCATCGAACGGGGCTGCCTGAGAATCTCCCAAATGGCCTATCTGCCGCAACAGGCGGAGATTGACCGGAGTTTTCCCATAACCGTCCTGGATATCGTCGCCCTCGGTCTCTGGCAGCGCATCGGCATGTTCGGCGGCATGAAGAAAGAACTTTGGGAGCAAGCCTGGCAGGCTCTGGGAGCGGTGGGCCTGGAGGGCTTCGAACCAAGAGCTATCGGCGATCTGTCGGCGGGCCAGTTCCAGCGGGTGCTGTTCGCCCGCCTGCTGCTCCAGGATTGTCCCGTCATTCTTCTCGATGAGCCCTTCACCGCCGTTGATGCGCGAACCACCGCCGACCTCCTCGGCGTGATCCGACGCTGGCACGCCGAAAACCGCACGATCATCGCGGTGCTGCACAACTACGACCAGGTACGGTCCTACTTTCCCAAGACCTTGATGCTGGCCCGCGATCCCATCGGCTGGGGCGACACGCACGAGGTCCTGACTCCCGAGAATTTGCAGCTCGCCCGCCAAATGTCCGAAGCCTGGGATGAGACGGCGGCGGCTTGCCTCAGAAGCCAGCCATGAACCATCTGTTCGAGTTCTTTTTATCCCCCTTCCGGGAGTTCATTTTCATGCGCCACGCCCTGGTCGCCTGCCTGGCCCTGGCCCTGGGTTGCGGACCTGTCGGGGTGCTGCTGGTCCTGCGGCGCATGAGCCTGGTGGGCGACGCCCTGTCGCATGCGGTGCTGCCCGGGGCGGCCCTGGGCTTCCTGGTTTCCGGCTTGTCGCTCTACGCCATGACCCTCGGAGGGCTCGCCGTGGGTCTCGCCGTGGCCCTGCTGGCCGGGGCGGTCACGCGGCTCACCTTATTGCGGGAAGATGCCAGCTTCGCGGCGTTGTATTTGATTTCCCTGGCCTCCGGCGTTCTCCTCGTCTCCCTGCGCGGCAGCAACATTGATCTCATTCACGTGCTGTTCGGCACCATCCTGGCGGTGGATGACGCCGCCCTGATCCTGGTCGCGGCCATTACCACGGTCACCCTGCTGATCCTGGCGGTGATTTACCGGCCCCTCATCGTCGAATGCGTCGATCCCGGCTTCCTGAGGTCCGTCGGCGGAGGAGGCGCGGCCATGCATTTCATTTTTCTGGTCCTGGTGGTCCTCAACCTGGTGGCCGGCTTCCGGGCCTTGGGAACCTTGATGGCCGTGGGCTTGATGATGGTCCCGGCGGTTTCGGCGCGCTTCTGGGCCAGGCAGGTCTGGTCCACCACCCTGGCCGCGGTAATCATCGCCATGTTGGCTGGCTATAGCGGCCTGCTGCTCTCCTTCCATGCCAATCTGCCGTCCGGGCCTTCCATCATCCTCACTGCGGGCCTTTGCTACGTTTTTTCCGTGATCTTTGGAAGGCACGGCAGCATCTATGAGCGCCACCGCAAGGGCGAGCATCTTGAAGGCTGATTAAAACCCTGAAGGAGGGATAGAGATGCCACGCATTACCCGGATTCTTCTAGTCCTTTTGGCTTTCTGCTGCAGCGGCGGCGCTACTGAGGCCCGGGCCGCGAACAAGATTAAGGTCGTTGCCAGCTTCAGCATCCTCGAGGACCTGGTGAAAAATGTCGGCGGCGACCGGGTCGAGGTCACCAGTCTGGTGGGCCCCAATGGCGACGTCCACGTCTACCAACCGACCCCGGCGGACGTCAAGGCCGTGAGCGCCGCCGACTTGGTGGTGGTCAATGGCCTGGGCATGGAGGGCTGGATGGAGCGCCTGGTCCAGACTTCCGGCTACAAGGGGCCGATCGTGGTGGCGACCAAGGGGATTAAACCCAGGGAAATGACCAAAGAGGAAGAAGAGGCCCACGAGCATGGCGCCAAGCATAAGCATGAGATTGATCCGCATGCCTGGCAGGATTTGGGCAACGGCATAATCTACGTCAATAATATCGCCAAAGGGCTCAGTACGGTGGACCCCGCCGGGGCCGCTATTTATCAGGCCAATGCCACCGCCTATAAGGCCAAGCTCAGCGACCTCGACCGGTGGGTGAAAACGGAGTTCGCTGCCATCCCGAAAGCGAAACGGCGCATGATCACCTCCCATGACGCTCTGGGCTATTTCGGGGCGGCCTATGGCGTCGAAATCCGCTCCCCCCTGGGTTTTAGCACGGAAAGCGAAGCCGCGGCCGGCGATATCGCCAGACTTATCAAACAGATCCGCCAGGAAAAAATCACCGCGGTCTTCATCGAGAACATCACTGACCCCCGGCTAATGCAGCAAGTCGCCAAGGAAAGTGGCGTAAGCTTAGGAGGAGAGCTTTATTCGGACTCCTTATCCAAGGCCGATGAGCCGGCGCCTACCTACATCGAGATGTTTAAGAATAACGTCACCAAGATCGTCGCCGCCATGCGCCAAGGACTATAACCTCAGGGCCCGCAGGCGCAAGCCTGCGGGCAGCCCCACTGCTCTCGTCGGTCTGCCCAAGAAGGCGGCGTGGGGGAATTTCTTATTTCCATCGGTCTGCCCTTTTGGGGCTCTATTACTTGAGAATTAAGAATTCTCTGATAAGAATAAAAAAAGAATCGTCCTTATACTAATTTGCAGTCAATTGACAATTAATAATCCAATCGAACCCTGTAGTTGAGGCGACCAAATTCTGATTGCCTTCAAGAGCTACTAACGCCTCCACGAGTCGGTCTTCCACGCTATCCAGA
>Ga0326728_10003537_pt1 | contig 48126 bp, 45 predicted proteins | sample MB3enrmetagenome_FD_207602 | JGI IMG/M metagenome (GOLD analysis project Ga0326728, IMG submission 207602) | Lab enriched peat soil microbial communities from McLean, Ithaca, NY, United States - MB31MN | ecosystem: Environmental > Terrestrial > Soil > Wetlands > Peat | place: USA: New York...
ACCGGCGCCATCATGTGCATGGGCGTGGCCACGGCCAACTCCATCCTGGTGGTCAGCTTTGCCCGCGAGCAGTTGGAGGTTCTGGTGGGCGATGCGCGCCGGGCGGCGCTGAGCGCCGGTTTTGTCCGCCTGCGCCCGGTGCTGATGACCGCCCTGGCTATGATTATCGGCATGGTGCCCATGGCGCTGGGCCTGGGCGACGGCGGTGAGCAAAACGCCCCGCTGGGCCGCGCCGTGATCGGCGGTCTGCTGCTGGCCACCGTGGCTACGCTGTTCTTTGTTCCCGCGTTCTTTTCTGTCGTCCATGGCTGGCTCGAAGGCCGCCGCCGGACGGCCCACGGCGCTGCACTGGCCGGAACCCTTGACGAGTTTGACGAGCTATCGGAGTAGCTTCTATGACCGACGCATCCAAACCGAACCCGCAACCGGCCCACGGCCGCGAGTCCGCTCCCGAACAGAAGCCCATCTCCGGGCGCAAAGCTTTGGTGGGCGTAGCTTTGCTGCTGGTGGTGGCCCTCCTGCTGGCGGTCTTCGGCATATTGAGCCGCAGGTCCGCCGCAACGGTACTCGCCGAGCGCACGCAGGAGCTGGCCGCGCCCACGGTCATCGCCGCGCCGCCCACACCGGGCGCTCCGGTGGAGAGCTTCGTGCTCCCCGGCAACGTGACTGCCTGGACGGATTCGCCCATCTACGCGCGCGCCTCCGGCTACCTCACGCGCTGGTACTTCGACATCGGCGCCAAAGTGAAAAAGGGCGCGCTGCTGGCCGAGATCGCCACGCCCGAGCTGGACCGACAACTGGCCCAGGCCGAGGCCGACCTGAACACCGCTCAGGCCAACGCCAACAACGCCCGCATCCAGGCCGATCGCTACTCGGGCCTCGTCAAATCCAACGCCGTCTCCCGCCAGGACACCGATACCTTTGTGAACCAGGCCACGGCCACTGCGGCAGCCGTGCGCTCCGCCCAGGCCAACGTCGATCGCCTGCGCGAGCTGCAATCCTTCGAGAAGGTCTACGCGCCCTTCGACGGGGTGGTCACCGCCCGGAATGTAGATACCGGCCAGTTGATCGATCCCGGCGCGGGCAAGGAGCTCTTCCATTTGCAGGCCATCGAAACCCTGCGCGTCTATGCCAATCTGCCCCAGGCTTACTCGAACAACGTCAAGCGCGGCTCCAAGATCGGCCTGACCTTTGCCGAGCACTCCGGCAAGACCTACCAGGGAACCCTCGTGCGTACCGCCGACGCTATCGATCCCGCCAGCCGCACGCTGCTGGTCGAGATCGACGTGGACAACCGCGCCGGCGAGTTGCTGCCCGGCTCGCTGGCCCAGGTCCACTTCACGACGCCGGCCGCCGGACCGGTCTTCATCGTTCCCGCCGCCGCGCTCATCTTTCGCAAAGAAGGCCTGCGCGTGGGGGTCGTGGTCAACGGCAACGTCGCGCATTTGGTTCCGGTGGTGATCGGCGAGGACGATGGGGCCAGCGTGCAGATTGTCAACGGACTCAGCGCCGGCGACCGGGTGATTCAGGATCCGCCCGATTCGCTGATCGAGGGCGAGAAGCTCTATGTGGAGAGTCCCGGCGCGCCCACCCCGGCAGGAGGCAAGTGAAGATGCCCAGGCTGAAGCGCCGCAGAAACGGGTCTGAGGCCGGGTGCCCCACCCTCGCCGTTGTCACTCTGAGCGAGCGCAGCGAGTCGAAGAACCTGCTTCTTGCGTCCTTGCGGCTAGGGTGGGTTTTCGTAGCCGCTGCTTTTCTCACCGCCTGCAAGCCCGTCGGGCCGAACTACAATCGTCCCGGCTATGAAGCGCCCCCGGCCTACAAGGAGGCTGGAGCATCCACTGTTCTCGTCCCGCCGCCCAACCCGGCCAACGGCGGCGGCTGGCAGCCGGCCTCGCCCTCCGACGGAATGCTGCGCGGCAAGTGGTGGGAGATCTACCAGGACCCGCAACTCAACCAACTGGAAGAGCGCATCGCCACGAACAACCAGAGCCTGCGCCAGGCGCTCGAAACCTATCTCGCGGCGCGCGACCAGGTCGCCGCGGCCCGATCCGCGCTCTATCCCACCTTCTCCGCAGGGCCTTCCGTCACGCGCGAAGACATTTCCGGGAACGGGCCCTCCTACTCCGCCGGCAAGCCCACCACGTATAGCGACCTTGTGATTGGTGGGCAGGCAAGCTGGGAGCCGGACTTCTGGGGCCGCATCCGCCGCACCGTCGAGGCCGCTCACGCCAGCTCCCAGGCCAGCGCCGCGGATTTGGCCGCCGTGGATCTGAGCCTGCACGCCGAGATGGCCGCCGATTACTTCCAGCTGCGCGGCCTGGACTCCGAGATCAAGCTACTCGACGCCACGGTCGCCGACCTGGAGCGTCAGCTCGACCTGACCCAGCGCCGTCTTGAAGGCGGAGTGGCCACCGAGGTGGAGGTTGCCCAGGCCAGAACCCAGCTCGAAACCGTGCGCGCTCAGTTGATCGACGTGGGAGTGGCGCGCGCCCAGCTTGAGCACGCCATCGGCACCATCGCCAACGTGAAGCTCTCCGAGTTCAGCATTCCGCCGTCGCCTCTCGATCTGGCCTTGCCCAGGATTCCCGTCGGCGTGCCCTCGCAACTGCTTGAGCGCCGCCCGGACATTGCCGCCGCCGAGCGCCGCGCCGCCGCCGCCAACGCCCAGATCGGCATTGCCGTCAGCGCCTTCTATCCCACCATCAACCTCACCGGCGAGGGCGGATTTGAAAGCCTGCACTTCGGCACCTGGATTCAGGGCTCCAGCGCGCTATGGGCGCTGGGCGCGCAGGCTACGCAGCTTCTCTTCGACGCCGGCCAGCGCCACGCGCTCTCCGACGAGGCCCGCCACGCCTACGAGGCCCAGGCCGCCGCTTACCGGAGCGTTGTCTTGCAGGCCTTCAACGACGTGGAGGACCAGCTCTCCGGCTTGAGGATTGTCGAGCAGGAGTCGGGCGTCGAGCAGAAGGCAGTCGAGTCGGCGCAGCGCTCCTTCGATCTGTCGAATCAGCGTTACAAGGGCGGCGTCACCAGCTATCTTGAGGTTCTTACCGCGGAGGCCGCGCTGCTCCAGGACCAGCGCGCAGCAATCGACCTCCAGACCCGCCAATTCGTCGCCAGCGTGGGCCTGGTTCGTGCGCTTGGCGGAGGATGGGACATTGGACAGTTGCCCAAGTGACAGAGCCAGGGAATGGGGAAGGGAATTGATCCTGAAAACGGCAGTTGAACGCTTTCAACCGTGACATTCATCGAGTTTGGGAGCCACTGAAACCTGCTGCTTTGTAATAAGGGCACGACTTCAGTCGTGCCGCAAATGGCCGATTTAGATTCCGGCTTTAGCCGCTGCGGAATTGCAAACTACTGAACGCAAAACCGCAGGGGCTAAAGCCCAACATGAATTTGTTGCTCTTCCGGCACGAACGAAGTCGTGCCCTGACACTCTTTGCAATCTTGACGGAATTCTGCAAAGGGTTCAACGGAGTCTATTTCCGTATGAGAATCGGTTTTTTGGGACTGGCTCACATCGGTCTCGCGGCATCTCTGGCGACGGCTCTGGCCGCCGCGGCGCAGCAGTTGCCACCCATCGAGCCTCCCCAGCCGCTCCCCGGCGCCCACCCGGCCGCTCCCACCCTCCGCGTAACGGCCAATGAGGTGCTGGTGCCCACGCTGGTCGAAAAGCGCGGCGGCGGCATCGTCTACGGCCTCAAGCCCGACGACTTCGTGCTCGAAGACAACGGCGTGCCGCAGAAGATTCGCGTGCAGGAGGAGATGGATACGGCTCCGGTTGCGCTGGTCGTAGCCGTCGAGGAGGGCGGAGTCAGCGTCCTTGAATTCGGCAAGCTGGCTAAGCTCGGCCCGCTGCTCGATCTCTTCCTCTCCGACGGCCGGAGCCAGGCGGCGCTGGTGGGCTTCGACTCCCGGCCGCATCTGATTCGCGACTACACGCACTCCAGCGACGAGGTCAACCAGGCCCTCAAGCACCTCGAACCCGGCAACGGCGGCGATGCGATTCTGGATACCGTCAGCTATGCCGTCGATCTGCTCGAGTCCCAGCCCAAGGAGTATCGCCGCGTCCTGCTGCTGATCAGCGAGGAGCGCGATCACGGCAGCAAGCACACCAAGCCGGAGCAGTTGGTGGAGAAGATCGGCCGTTCCGACGTGCTCGTGCTCAGCGTCTCCTTCTCGCCCGCCCGCGCCGAGCTGCTCCACGATGTGAAGGACTCCGGCGACGAGCGCACCATGAACATCGTCTCCGCCCTGGCCATGATCCTGCAGGCCTTCAAGAAGAACGTGGCCAAAGAGGTCGCAGCCATGAGCGGCGGCGAGCACACCACCTTCACCGGCGACAAGGGCTTCGAGCAGCGGGTGGTGGATGCGGCCAAGCACGCCCGCAACCGCTATCTCATCACCTTCAGCCCCTCCGATCCCACCCCCGGCCTGCACACCATCCGCGTGCGCACCGTCGTGGACTACGGCGCACGGATCGTGGCCCGAGCCAACTATTGGCTGGAGCCGGAGCAGTAAGGGCAGTTTTTCAGCTTTCGGCTCTTAGCTTTTAGCTTCGAGCTTCTGGCTTTTACCTGACGATGATGCTCTTCATGAGCAAAACTGGTTGAAGTTCGAGGTTGCCCACCTCACGCCTGAAAAAAGACGCAAGGATGGCGCACCAGGCCATTCGATGATACTGGAGTCGTCCTGTAATATAAAATCTCGCCATGCGAATAGTCTTGAATGTGTTACCCCTTTTCCTGCTTGTAATGACGGCGTCGGCTCAAACCGCTCCCAGCTACGAGCCGACTGAAACCGCCGACGAGCAGAGCGGCCTCTGTCCAAGGACGCACAATCTGGAGTTGGCGCCATCGGCGCAGTATTGGCTGGAGGGCGTCATTGGATCCAAGACCGTGAAAATGTTCCTTGAGCGCGGCGGCTCGGGAGTTGTCGGCTTGTTCTACGCTCCAGACGGCGATTGGACACCGGTCCTTCTAGGGGGAATGTGGAAGCCCAGCGGAATAGATCTCTCCGCCGGCGCTGACACCGCAGCTTTTGATCCTGAAACCCCGGCTCCTATCGGCCGTCTTCAAGGGCAGCTTACAGACAGTGTTTTTCTCGGGCAGTGGACTCCGAAAGGTGGGCAGCAATCCGAGCCTGTTCGCATGTCCGTTGTTCCCAAAACCGAATGTGATGGGAAGGGCTCGTGGAAGCGATTCGATAGTCCGAAATGGCCCTTTTCGTTCTCCTATCCGGCATCATGGCATCTAGTGGAAGAACACGATGGACCTGGCGATTATATTCGTCTCATCTGTCCCGATCCAGGAGCGATGGCATATGCCACCGATGTTACCGTCTCAGAAGGGTTGGGGGAACCGCCGGCAGAAACGGGGCTGGTGCGGTGCGGCAAGAGTTGGAGATTTTACGCCGAATGTGGCGAAGATATTAAGGATTCTGTCTATAGTCACATTCCGGCGCAGAGCGTGCGCCATGGCATGAGAATCCTGGATATAAGCGATCACGAGTGGCGGGTTTACTGCCGCAGTGGGGGCTATGTCGGACAAACCGATGGAGCAGATCGCGTCGTTCTGCTGCAAACTGGCTGGACCGCGATCACCATGGTTGGAAATGATTTTGACATCGTTGAGCGTATCGTGGATACGGTACGGGCTCACACTGCAAAGTGATTCCTGCGCAGGGATTTCCTGCGCTAGAACCAGATTTCTTGAATAAGCGGACAAAATGCCGCATAATCTGTGGCATAATGTCCCTATGAGCCAAGCTGCCGCCGTTTCCGTGCCTTCGCCACCCCCCTTCACCTTCGATTGGCGAGAGATTGAGCGCGGTCTCCCGCTTTCCACGCTGGAGGAGTTCTCCGCTTACTCCGGCATCGCCGTCAAGGATTTGCTGGAGGTGGTGATTCCCGCCCGCACGCTCAAGCATCGCCGCCAAAAGAAGGAGCCTTTCAGCGTGATCGAAGCAGACCGGTTGGCGCGGGTGGCGCGGATGTACGAACTTGCCGTAAAGGTTTACGGGGATCGCGAGGACGCCCGGAAATGGCTGTGTGGCCGCAAGCGTCGCTTTGACGGCAGGACTGCGTTGGCCATGCTGGATACACAGATTGGAGAACACGCTGTGGCGGAGGCCCTGATCCAGCTTGACGAGGGGATGTTCATTTAGATGAGCGGCCGCGAGCATGACCCTTCATGACGACTCTTTGGCGCATCAGCGGCTACCCTGATTTGAGTGGGGAAGGCGGTCTTGGCGCCTCTGGGCGCTGGCATACCGAGGGAAGGCTGATTGTCTATCTTGCGGACTGTCCGGCTGGCGCGCTGCTGGAGCGCATTGTTCACATGACGGATATGGAGGAGAATGCCAATCTCCCGCGCTTCTACCAATTGCTTCAGATCGCTGTTCCCGATGAACTGGCAATCAAATCCCTGACCATCCTTGCTCCCACCGACTGGCGGGAGCAACCCGAGTTCACGCGATCCATCGGCGACGCCTGGCTTGCCTCCCTGGAAACGGCCCTGGCCCGCGTCCCCTCCGCCATTGCGCCGCACACCTGGAACTACCTGCTCAATCCCGCGCATCCCGACGCCAGGCAGGTGCAGGTCGCTGAAGTCATCAAGGAGCGCTTCGACAACCGGCTGTTCCGATTCGGCGCCCGTTGACCGGCCTGGGTTTGCACTCTGGTTCCCGTCCGCGGCCGGAATTCCCACCCGCCGCCCATTCATGGTAATCTCACACTAGACACTTGAGAGTGGACCTGAGAAGACAAGAGGAGTAACACACGCCGTGCTGGCGACTGCCAAGAAAACATCCCTGATCGAGAGCTTCCGCACCCACGAAAAGGACACCGGTTCGCCGGAGGTCCAGATTGCCATTCTGAGTGCGCGTGTCGCTGAACTGACCGAGCACTTCAAGATGCACAAGAAGGATCACGCTTCCCGGCGTGGATTGTTGCAATTGGTCAGCAAGCGCCGCCGCCTGCTGGATTACCTGAAGACGCACGATGCCGATCGTTACCGCGACGTCATCGGCAAACTCGGTATCCGCAAATAGCCAGAAAGCAAACCTTGAAGCCAACGTTGCCCCGGAAGCGCCCAGACCGGCTAATGGTTACGGCCCCCGTTCCACACAGGACCTGGAGCCATGGTGTGCCTGGCGAATCGGACCCGCTGCCAGGGACCGCGCACAGCTATCGGTTGAGCGCGACGCTCGCCGCCTCCCCCTACAAGTTTCCCAAGCGAACAAAAACGAAACGAGGACTGTATGTCTACCAAGCATGAAGTAGCCGTCGAACTTTCCGGCGGCAAGCGGATGGTCTTTGAGACCGGCCGCATGGCCAAGCAAGCCTCTGGCGCGGCCCTGGTCACCACCGGCGAAACCGTTGTTCTAGCCACCGCGGTGGCCTCTACCGAAGCCCGGGAGGGCATCGACTTCTTTCCCCTCACCGTCGACTACCGCGAATACACCTACGCCGGCGGGCGCATTCCCGGCGGCTTCATCAAGCGCGAAGGCCGGCCCAGCGAGAAGGAAGTTCTCACCTGCCGCCAGATCGACCGCCCCATCCGTCCGCTCTTCCCCGACGGCTTCCGCAACGAGACCCAGGTGATTGCGCTGGTCTTTTCGGCGGACAAGGAAAACGACCCCGACGTGATCGGCATCAATGCCGCAGCCTGCGCTCTGGCTCTCTCCGACATTCCCTTCAGCGCCACGGTGGGGGCGGTGCGGGTGGGCCGCGTGGGGGGCGAGTTCGTCGTCAACCCCACCTATGACGAGCGCGCGGCCACCACTGTCAACATCATGGTTGTCGGCCACAAGGACGGCATCGTGATGATCGAGTCGGGCGCCAAGGAAGAGTCCGAAGAGATCGTCCTGGAGGCCATCGAGTTTGGCCACGCCGAGATCAAGAAGATCGTCGCCGTTATCGACGAGCTGGTCGCCCTCGCGGGCAAGCCCAAGCGGGCCTTTACCGCGCCGGAGTTCGACCAGGCTTACTACGACGAGTTGAAGGCCAGGGTTGGCGACCGGCTCAAGGATGCCCTGGACACCAAGACCCACGGCAAGACGGAAAGCTACGCCCTCATCAAGCAGATCAAGGACGAGCTGGCCGCCGCGCTGCCCGCCGACGAGCCCGAGGCCAAGAAGAAGCTGGCTCACTACTACGAGCATCTGCGCGAGCGCATCTTCCGCGAGCAGGTCACCCACGAGCGCATCCGTCCCGATCGCCGCCTCTTCGACGAGATTCGCGAGATCACCATCGAGACCAGCGTTCTGCCTCGCACGCACGGCTCGGCGCTCTTCACCCGCGGCGAGACGCAGGCCCTGGTTACGGCCACGCTGGGCACCACCGACGATGGCCAGCGCCTCGAGAGCTATGAGGGCGAGAAGAAAAAGCCCTTCATGCTCCACTACAACTTCCCGCCCTTCTGCGTGGGCGAGACGGGCCGCATGGGCGGCACCGGCCGCCGCGAGATCGGCCACGGAGCGCTCGCCGAGCGCGCCATCACCGCGGTTCTGCCCAGCCCCGAGGAGTCGCCCTACACCATCCGCATCGTCTCCGACATTCTCGAGTCCAACGGCTCCTCGTCGATGGCCACGGTCTGCGGCGCAAGCCTGGCCCTCTTTGACTCCGGCATCGCGCTCAAGGGCGCGGTGGCCGGCGTGGCCATGGGCCTGGTCAAGGAGGGCGACGACTACGCCATCCTCACCGACATTGCCGGCGCCGAAGACCACTACGGCGACATGGACTTCAAGGTGGCCGGCACCCGCAAAGGCATTACCGCTCTGCAGATGGACATCAAGATCGGCGGCCTGACTCGCCAGATCCTCCAGGAGGCCATGGAACAGGCGCGCCGGGGCCGGCTCTTCCTGCTGGACAAGATGGACGCCGCCCTCGACGGGCCGCGCACCGAGCGCTCCGCCTATGCCCCGCGCATCGAAACCCTGATGATCCCCACCGACAAGATTCGCGATCTCATCGGCAAGGGCGGCGCCACCATCCGCTCCATCATCGAGCAGACCGGCGCCAAGATCGACGTGGACGATACCGGCCGCGTCAGCGTCGCCTCCTGCGACAGCGAGGGCCTGAAGAAGGCGCTCGAAATGATCGGCAACATCACCGCCGTGCCGGAGATCGGCAAGGTCTATCTCGGCAAAGTCGTTCGCCTGGCCGAGTTCGGCGCGTTTGTCGAGCTATTCCCCGGCACCGACGGCCTGCTCCACATCTCCGAGATCGCCGAGCATCGCGTCAAGGAAGTCAAGGACGAGCTGCGCGAAGGCGATCAGGTCATGGTCAAGGTGCTGGCCATCGAGGGCAATCGCATCAAGCTCAGCCGCAAGGCGCTCATCCGCGAACAGAAGGCCAAACTGGCGCCGTCGGCTCCGGTCGAGAGGGAGGAATCGGCGGCTGCCCCGTTCGCCCCGCCGTTTGCGCCTTCAGCCGCGCCCGCCAAGCCCCGCCACGAGTTCGACGAGCGTCAGCCGAAGTCCAACCAGAGCACCATCCTCATCGAGGGCGGAGACGACTTCGAGGAGGAGGGCGGCGAGGAGTTCGACGAGGAGAGCGAGCCGAACTTCAACCGCGTTGAGGGTGCGCCGGTTCCGGCCGGGCAACTTGGTCAGCCGTCCGGCTCGGGCCGTCCTCCGGCCAACAGCAATCGCCGCCGGCGGCGTCGCCGGCCCGGCGGTGGCGGCCGCGGACCCGGAGGCGGCCAGGGCTGATCGGCGACAGGATCGGAAACAGGAGAGAGGTCCGGATGTCAGGTCTGGGCCTTTCTTTTGTTATCGCACGAACGCGCCCCGGCGCCATCGATAGACCTGCGCCTGCTTACAAACTCGAAAACGCGATTTGCTCCCCCGTAACCGATTGGATAACCGTGATCGAGTTTTACCGGCTCCAGCCATCGGTCTCGGCTAGGATGGAGCCAATGGCAGCCAGTTTGTACATTGTCGTCGAGGGGGAAGACCCCGGCTTCGACATCTTTGTGAACGGCCAGGTTCTGGCCCGCAACGAAGATGCCCTGGAGCGGTTGGCCGAGCGGCTGAATGTGAGGCCTCTGCTGGAGTTCTTTTCAGCCGATGAGAACTCGATGGCGCTGCTGCTGGAACAGGGCGCTGCTAGCCCCGATTGGGCGCGCCGCCTACCGCAGCCGCAATGGTTCGATGCCCCTGACGGACTGCGGACGATCCGAACCCTGATTGGTTTTCTTTCCGACGCGCCCGCCGCCCTGGGCTCTGAGACGCAGCCGGTTCTGGCCGAACTGCGAGAGTATGAGCGCGTGCTGCACAAGACGGCCACGCGCGGATTGCGCTGGCATGTTGCCGTAAGCTGGCGCTAGCGCCGCAAGAGCGCTCAGTCCGCGGCCGTCTCGCCATTTTTGGGATTGAAGACATTCCCCATGCGCCGAATCTGCGCGCCCACTCCGCGCAGTTTTTCCTCGATGCGCTCGTAGCCTCGATCCATATGATAGACGCGGTCCAGGATGGACTCGCCGTCGGCCACCAGCGCGGCCAGCACCAGGGAGGCGGAAGCCCGCAGGTCGGAGCACATGACGGCCGCGGCTGAAAGGCTGGCCGGTCCGCGCACCATGGCGCAGCTTCCGTCCACCTTGATATTGGCGCCCATCCGCACCAGTTCCTGCACGTGCATGAAGCGGTTCTCGAAGATGTTCTCCTTGACCGCGCTCACTCCCTCGGACTGCGTGGCCAGCGCCATGTACTGCGCCTGCATGTCGGTGGGAAAACCAGGGTACTCCTCGGTGGAAATGTCGGCTGCGCGCATCCGCCCGTCGGCTCGCACGCGAACCATCTCGGAGCCGAGAATGTCGACGCGGGCGCCGGCTTCTTCCAGTTTCGCAATCACCGCGCTCAGGTGCGCCGGGTTGCAGTTGGCCACGATCAGATCGCCGCGGGTAATCGCGCCAGCGATCAGAAATGTTCCTGCCTCGATACGGTCGGGATTGATGCGGTGGCGCGCGCCATGGAGCCGCTGCACTCCCTGCACGCGAATGGTCGAGGTTCCGGCTCCCTTGATCTTGGCGCCCATGGCGGTCAGCAGGGCGGCGAGGTCGGCAACCTCGGGCTCCCGCGCGCAGTTCTCCATCAGGGTTTCGCCGTCGGCCAGCACGGCGGCCATCAGCAGATCCTCCGTGCCGGTCACTGTGATCTTGTCGAAGACCACGTGCGCGCCTCGCAATCGATCTGCGCGCGCCTCCAGGTAACCGTGCTCCTGGGTGATCGCGGTGCCCATCTTTTCCAGGCCCTTGATGTGCAGATCGATCGGCCTGCCGCCGATCGCGCACCCGCCGGGCATGGCCACCCGCGCCATTCCGGTGCGCGCCACCAGCGGCCCCAGCACCAGCGTGCTGGCCCGCATGGTCTTCACAATCTCGTATTTGGCCTCCGGGTCGGAGAGGGTCCGGCAGCAGATGGTGGTGCGATGCTGCGCCCGCCCGTAGCCCAGTTCGACCTCGGCGCCCATGGAAGACAGCAGCCGCCGCTGGGTCTCGATGTCCCGCACATGAGGAATGTTTTCGAGCGTGACTTCGTCCTCGGTGAGGATCGCCGCCGCCATGCAGGGCAGCGCCGAGTTCTTGGCCCCTGAAATGCGCACCGTGCCTACCAGCGGATTGCCGCCGCGAATGACAAACTTATCCATGAGGCTGAGGAACTCCTAGCCTTCAAGTGTAAATCGAGCGCTGCCTTGCCGTGAGGGACGAGGCTTTATACTTGCGCCATCGGTTTGAGACCGTTTCGGCGGCATTGGAGAGGAAGCGTAATGAGAAGAAGACGGAATTGGGGGAGTCTGGCTGGTTGTGCCGGGCTGGTGTTGGCGACGGTAGAGGCGTTTGCGGGCTTGAATGCGGCGGCCCAGGCTCCGCAGGCCGTTGCGGCTCCGGCCAGGCCGCTGCCCGCCATTGTCGAGAGGGATGGCCACTACGCTCTGCTGGTTGACGGAGAACCCTACCTGATGTTGGGCGTGCAGGCCAACAACTCCAGCGCTTGGCCCGCGTACCTGGATAAGGTGTGGCTGGCGGCTGAGACGCTCCACGCCAACACCGTCGAGCTGCCCATCTATTGGGAGCAGATGGAGGCCACCCAGGGCAAGTTCGACTTCAGCGTTGTGGACCTGATTCTGAAGCAGGCCCGCGAGCATCGTCTGCGGCTGGTGCTGCTCTGGTTCGGCACCTGGAAGAACGCCAGTTCGCACTACACGCCGGAATGGATCAAGCTGGACCAGGTCAAGTATCCGTTTGTGCGCGACAAGGACGGCCAGACACTGGATTCGCCTTCGCCTTTCTCTCCGGCGCGGCTTGAAGCCGACAAGACCGCATTCTGCGCACTGATGCGCCATCTGAGGCAGACCGATGCCCAGCGCACCGTGCTGATGGTGCAGGTGGAAAACGAGGCCGGGGTATGGGGCGGAGTGCGCGACTACGGACCGGAGGCGGAAAAGGCCTTTGCCGGCCCGGTGCCGGAGAAGCTGGTTGCCGGCCTAGGCAAGCAGCCGGGAACCTGGCGAGAGGTCTTCGGCGACGACGCCGATGAGACCTTCCAGGCCTGGTACATCGCCGACTACATTGAGCAGGTGGCCGCGGCGGGCAAAGCTGAATATCCGCTGCCGCTCTATGTGAACGCGGCGCTGCGCGATCCCTTCCATCCCGGCAAGGCGCCCAGCTACGAGTCCGGCGCGCCCACCGACAACAACATCGATCTATGGAAGATCGCCGCTCCGTCCATCAGCCTCCTCGCTCCCGACATCTACATGCCCGAGTACGCCAAGTACATGAAGACGATCGAATTCTACAAACGCAAGGACAATCCGCTGCTGATCCCGGAGACCGGCAATACGGCCATCTATGCTCATTATGTGTACGCCGCCATCGGCCAGGGCGCCATCGGCTGGGCGCCCTTCGGGCTCGACCTGAGCCGCTACAGCAACCAGACCGAAGGGCCGGAGGCGATGGAAGCGAACGCTCTGAAGCCCTTTGCGCTGCAATACGAACTGCTGGCGCCGATTGCGCGCAGGCTGGCGAAGGGCAATCTGGAGGGCAAGCTCCGGGGCGCGAGCGAAGACCCGGACAACCACACCCAGACGCTGGCCTTCGATCACTGGCAGGCAGTGATCCAATATGGATTGCCGTCCTTCGGCAACTGGATGCAGCCCAAGGGCAATACCCCGCCCGATGGAGGCGTGGTGATTCTGCAACTGGGGCCGGATGAGTTTCTGGTCGCCGGCCATCACGCGCGCGTGGATTTCAATCCCACCTTTGCGCACGGCCTGAAACGCTTCTGGCTCAAGGTGGAGGAAGGCAGCTACGACGGGGCAGGGAACTGGAAGACCGTGCGCCTGTGGAACGGCGACCAGACCGATTACGGCCTGAACCTGAAGTCCGATGAGAATGTGCTGCTCAAGGTGCGGATGACGACGTTCTAACGATCTTGATCGCACTGTCGAAGCGATCCGATGTGGGCTGAGCGTCGAAATCAGCCCGCATTACGATGATGAACGCCGACAGAATTGCACTGGTAACGGAGAAGCCATGAGCATCGTAAAGCGGTTCTTGAAGCGGTATTGGAGTCTGTTCGCCGCGCTCTCGATCCTGTTTCTAGAGTCGTACACAGACCGCGTCCCGGCTGACCCAACTGAATATCTGAACCAATCAAATGCCGTTCAGTATGCGTCAAATGCCGTTCTGACGCTGTGTATTATCTGTGGTATTGGCGCGGCAATTTGTCTGGGCCTGGTGGCACATTCGTGGACAATGCAGCGCCGCTACGCGAAAAACAAGTGGCGGCTTGTTTTTTGGGCGCATGTTCTCATTTTTCCAGCATTGGCTGTTCCTGCGCTGGGACTCCATCAGATCCAGACTTACACTTACGAACTCGCCGCAGACTTCCAGAGATGGGGTGGGGGTCGCTGGTATCAAAGCCTGCATTTCTATGCAGAAGATGCGGGGGATAAGTTGATCTGGCTTGCGGTGCTGGATGCTGTACTGGTCATTATCTGGAGCGTCATTGCCGCCCTCAAGAACAAACCAGGCAGGCCCGCGTCCGGACCTGCCTGATTGCGTTCGACATCCCCTCAAGAGAAGATCCACCTGATGACTACAGCTCCAGCGCGTTGTCCTCGATGGCCAGGCGCACATTGCCGTCGGATTTGGCGAGGCGGCGGACGGCCTCCGGCTTGTCGACCTTGGCTTTGAGCATCACCAGGGCTACGGGGACGCTACGGCCTGCGCTCTTGATGGTCTGCACCGCGGTTTCGCGGTCGATCTGGCAGGCGCACATGAGGATGCGGATGCCGCGCTCCACCAGCTTCGAGTTCTGCATGTGGACGTTCACCATCAGGTTCTCGTACACATAGCCCAGCCGGGTCATGGCCCCGGTGGTGATCATGTTCAGGATCATCTTCTGGGCGCTGCCGGCCTTCATGCGGGTGGAACCGGAGATGACCTCGGGGCCGACGTCGGCAACGATGGCGATATCGGCGGCCGCGGCCAGGGGCGTGTCGTGGTTGCAAGTGACAGCGGCGGTGCGCGCTCCGCGGGCGCGAGCATACGCTACGGCGGCCACCACGTAAGGAGTGCGGCCCGAGGCGGAGACACCCACCACCACGTCTTTGCGCGTGGGGCGGCGACGGGCGATGTCGCGCTGGCCCAGCTCTTCGGAGTCCTCGTTGACCTCGACGGCTGAGGCCAGCGCCTTGGGTCCGCCGGCCATGATGTACTGCACCTGCCCCGGAGCCGAGGAGTAGCTGGGCGGGCATTCGGAGGAGTCGAGCGCGGCGATCCGTCCGCTGGAGCCGGCGCCGACATAGATCAGCCGCCCGCCATCGCGCAGGCTGCCGGCAACCTGGTCGATGACCTGAGCAATCTCCGGAATCGCCTTCTTGACCGCTCCTGGAACCTTCGCATCCTCATGGTTGATGATGCGCGCGATCTCGTGCGCGGACTTGGTATCGAAGCCTTGAGATGCTTCGTTCTGGCTCTCTGTGGTCAGTTGCTGAAGCAGGAAGGCCGGGTCTCTTTGGGAGTTGTTGGCATGGGCGCCGGCCGTTTCCTGCATGGTTGAACCGCTGAGCATCGCGTCTGTCCCCAATTTTTCATTGTATCTGGAAACTGGTCAACTGCCGATAGAATTCTTGATCGGCCGCGATTGGCGGGGTCGTCGCAACCCATTAAAACGATTCAGTAAGTTTCTCAAAGCGATTCACGAACGGCATCGTGAAAGACGGGCCTGACCTCGCGAATCAGCTGGCTCTGGCGGTCGGGCCAGGTGCGGTTGGAGAGCAGCGCAACGGCAACCCTGTCTTCGAGGTCAATCCACAACGAACAGCCGCTGAAGCCCAAGTGCCCGATCGATCGCGGCGAAAAATGCCGCCCTGACGAGGAATTCTTAGAGGGCGTATCCCAGCCGAGCGCCCGCGAGCTGCCCTCGGGACCCTGCCGCTGGGCAAAGAGCTGGACCGTCGCCGGATCGAAGAGGCGGGGATTGCCGGTCTGCGATTCGGTTTCGGGTCCGGCGTTGAGAATCCCGCCTGCAAAGCGCAACAGATCCTGAACGTTGGAGAAGAGTCCGGCGTGCCCGCCGGCGCCTTTGAGCAGCCAGGCGTGTTCGTCCTGAACCTCGCCCTGGATGCGGCGGGATCGCAGGGTGGTGTCCTCTTCCGTAGGAGGAATCGACATGCGCGCGGCAGGCGCAGGGCAGAAGCACGTGGCAGTGAGCCCAAGCGGCTGAAAGACCTCGCGGCGGACCCAGCTTGCCAAGTGCTCGCGCGTGCATACCTCCAGCGCTTTGGCGAGCAGAATGAAGCCTGGATCGGAGTATTCGGCGCGAGCGCCCGGCTCGGCTTCAAGGGGTAACTCAAGGCAGGCGCGAAACAAGGCGGACGGCGTGGCCGCGGTGCGAAAGAACTCGACGTAGCCCGGCAGCCCCGAGTTGTGCGCCAGCAGGTGGCGGAGCTTCACATGGCGAGCTCGCTCATCGGGAGCGCGGCCCACCACAAAGCCGGGCAGCAGTTCGCCAAGAGGGGTATCGAGGTCGAGCAGGCCGCGCTGGCAGAGGAGCATGGCCGCGGCGGTGGTGGCCACCACCTTGGTTAGGCTGGCCACGTCGTAGACGGTGTCAGCACAAACGGCAGGCGCACCTTCGTCATAGGTGAAGCGGCCCAATGCATCCTGGAGGACGATATCGCCGTCGGCCAACACTCCAAAGGCGCAGCCAGGAAAGGCGCGGGCGGCGATTGCATCGTTCAGAAGGCGGTAGGCGGCGGCAAACCGGACGCGGGGGCCGGCTGCGGGAGCGGCAGGCGGGGTGGTTTCGGTCTCCATCGCTGTCTTGCATCGTAACGCGAATTGCCTCCCACCGCGGAGTTGAAAACATTTTTCAGGTTCGCCGGGCGAACGGGCTATCCTTGGGAGCGGGCGATTCGTCTATTGCAATGAGAGTTCAAGGGGAGGGTTTCATGCGTCTGCTGCAAGGTAAGTTCGCGGCTGCAGTCGTGCTGGGTCTTGTGTCTATGGCTTCCGGGTTTGCGCATTCCCAGGCCGCTCCCGCTTCAGATGCTGCTCCTGTTGCACCTGCGCAGGAGCTTGCCGCCGCGAATAGGACCTACACCGTTCCCGCCGGCACCAAGGTTCTGCTGCAACTGCGCAGCGGCGTCAACACCAGGAGCGCCAAACCCGGCGATGGCGTCTACCTGGCCTCGACCTTTCCGGTGGTGGTCGGGAATAGGGTTCTGATCCCGGCCGGCGTTTACGTGCAGGGAGTAGTGGACCGCGTTGCCCGAGCAGGACGCGTGAAGGGCCGGTCCCAGCTCGACATGCACTTCACAGAGATGATCTTTCCCAATGGCTCGGTGGTCGAGATTCCGGGCATTGTGGACAGCTTGCCCGGCGCGAGAAAGCAGTCGGTCAAGGACGATGGCGAGGGAACCATCGAGCAGGACGGGGACAAGGGACGCAATGCCGGCAAGGCGGCGGAGATCGCGATTCCAACCGGGGGCACGGTTGGATCGATAGGCGGGGCGGTTGACGGTCATCCTCTTGCCGGAGGCCTGGCCGGCATCGGGGCTGGAGTTGCCGCCGCCGGCCTGGTGTCGCTGTTTACCCGCGGCGCCGACGTCAATATCGAGAGCGGAACCCAGGTGGAGATGGTTCTGCAGCGGCCACTGCTGTTGGAGGAGGAGAACCTCGGCAGCGCCCCGCCCGGCTCGGCTCCCGCTTTGGTTCCAGCAGCCAACCAACCCAAGCCGCTTGAAAAGCCCGATCGCGCCCGCATCCTCTGCCCGCCCGGCGGCCTCGGCTGCGAGTAATTTCGAGTAATCTAGAGGAGAGATGCAAACGGTTCCCGACGACTCCCCCACCCCAGCGCCCAACCAGACTGCCGCTTTTGATGCGGACCCCGGCCAGCCGTCAATCAGCCCCGCGCCTCCCGGCAAATATGGCGGGATCGGCCTTTGGTTGCGCGATCTGCTTGTCGCCGCCACGGCTTCGGTGCTGATCATCATCTTCCTTTACCAGCCCGTGCGCGTGGAAGGCACCAGCATGTTGCCCCGGCTCGAGGATAGCGACCGCGTGTTTGTCAACAAGTTCGTCTATCGCATCTCCTCCATCGAGCGCGGCGACGTTGTGGTCTTCCACTACCCGCGCAACCCGGAGCAAAGTTACATTAAGCGCGTGATCGCCCTGCCCGGCGACCGGGTGCGCATCGACCACGGCCAGGTCTGGCTCAACGGCAAGCCGCAGACTGAGCGGTACGTTCCCGAGGAGTACCAGGACAGCGAGTCCATGGCGGAGATAGTGGTCCCCGAGGACAGTTACTTTATGATGGGCGATCACCGCTCCGTATCCTACGACAGCCGCAAGTTCGGCCCGGTGGAGCGATCGTACATCTACGGCAAAGCGGTCTTCGTCTATTGGCCGACCCGCGACGCGGGCGTGGTGCAATAGGCTCCTGGGAAACGGCCCGGAATTCCACCGGCACGACCTCTGCCAACCTGTTAGAATCGGTTGAATCCACTCCTCGGAGAGGCGATGCAGGCGATTTTAGCGCTCGAAGACGGGCGCATCTTCCGTGGCCACGGCTATGGGCACCCAGGTGAATGCCAGGGAGAAGTCGTTTTCAATACCTCCCTTACCGGCTACCAGGAAATCGCAACCGATCCCTCCTACGCCGGACAGATCGTCGTTCTCACCAACCCCCAGATCGGCAACTACGGCACCAACCGGGCGGACAACGAGTCGGCCAAGCCTTATATCGAGGGGCTGATCGTTCGCGAGTTCTCGGCCATCAGCTCCAATTGGCGCTCCGAACTGGTGACCGACGAGTACATGGAGCGGTATTCCGTGCCGGTGCTGGCCGAGATCGATACCCGCGCGCTGGTTCGCCACCTGCGCACACACGGCGTGATGCGGGGAGTGATTTCGTCTGGCGCCGCCGACCCCGAGGCGCTCGTCCAGAAGGCCAGAAGCATTCGCAAGATGGACGGAACCGACCTGGCGCGGGTGGTCTCAACCAAGTCTCTCTACCCGTTCGATTCCACCGACAGCCGCAACCAGTCGGGTGAACCTCTCCTGGCTGCCGCGCTTGCCCAAGACGCGGGAGTGCGGAAGCACCATGTGGTGGCGTACGACTTCGGGATCAAGCTAAATATCCTCAGGATGCTGACCCGGGAGGGCTGCCGGGTGACGGTGGTTCCCGCCGAGACCAGCGCCGAAGACGTGCTGGAGCTGAAGCCCGATGGCGTCTTTCTGTCGAACGGGCCCGGCGACCCCGAGCCGGTGGACTATGCGGTGCGCGCCATTCGCAAGTTCCTGGGCCGCGTGCCTGTCTTCGGGATCTGCCTTGGCCACCAGCTCACCGGACTGGCGCTAGGCGGACGCACCTACAAGCTCAAGTTCGGCCACCACGGCGGCAACCATCCAGTCCGCAACAACGTGACCGGCAAGGTGGAGATTACGGCCCACAACCATAACTTCGCCGTAGATCCGAACTCAATCAACGCCAATGAGGTCGAGCTGACCCACTTCGACCTGAACGACCAGACGCTTGAGGGCCTGCGCCACAGGACGCTGCCGCTGTTCAGCGTGCAGTACCACCCCGAAGCCGCCCCCGGCCCGCACGACTCCCACTACCTCTTCCACGACTTCCGGCGGATGATGGAGGAGTGGAAGGGATGACCTGCGCCGCGCACAATGGGAGCGAAGTTCTCAGACAGCGGAGCTATTGGCTCCGTTGTTTTTTGGGGCGCATATTTCCGCTGCTCGCGTTGCTGGTTTGCCTGAATCCGCCCGCCCGCGCAAACGTCTGCGTGAGCCCAACTCTCCATGTGCGTTCCGTGCACGGAATTGTCACCGACCCGCTCGGTCGGTCGATTGCGGACGCAACAATATCGCTTAGGTCAGGAAAAGATACGAAGGCCGAAACGAAAACGGATGGCGCTGGGAACTTCCGGCTTAGTGTTCCCTCTGGCCACTATGAATTGTTTGTTCATGCACCGGCCTTCGTAGATGGTTGGACACCGTTGCATGTTGGTCTCAGTTTGCGGAGCCTCGTCCACTCGAATACTTTGTACGTTGTCCTCGACGTTGGTTCGCTTGACTGCCCACCCAATCTGACAACCAGCAAGGGAGAATTCACCCGACAGATTCAGAACTTCAAAGCGCAATTTGGGGCGAAGAAACAAGACAATGCCACGCAGAAATGACATACAGAAGATCCTTGTAATCGGCTCGGGGCCGATTGTGATTGGGCAGTCGGCGGAGTTCGATTACTCCGGCACGCAGGCTTGCAAGGCGCTCAAGCAGGAGGGCTACGAGGTGGTGCTGGTGAACTCGAACCCGGCTACCATCATGACCGATCCGGACCTGGCCGACCGCACCTACATCGAGCCGCTGACTCGCGAGTATGTGGAAGAAATCATCCGCATCGAGGCGGAGATGCTGGCCAGCGGGCAAACCGTCCCTCAGGGGCTAAAGCCCGCCGGCTTTTCTTTGGCATCTGGCGGCACGGCTGAAGCCGTGCCCTGTTACAAAACCAAATCCGAATCGAGTTTTTCTGCAACCAGTGAAGCCGTACCCTTTCAAAGCTCGACTGGCATTGTTGCGTGGAGCCTAGGCAAGTTTGCTTTGTTGCCTACCGTGGGCGGCCAAACGGCGCTGAATCTGGCTGTCGATCTGGCCGACGCGGGGATTCTGGACCGATATAACGTGGAACTGATCGGCGCCAAGCTGGAGGCCATCAAGAAGGCCGAGGACAGGCTGCTCTTCAAAGATGCAATGCTCCGTATCGGCCTCGACGTTTGCAAGTCGGCGCTGGTGAACAACCTGCGCGACGGTTTAGATTATGCGGGCAAGCTCGGCTTTCCCGTGCTTATCCGGCCCAGCTTTACGCTGGGGGGCACGGGCGGCGGCATCGCCTACAACCGCGAAGAGCTGATGGAAACTCTGGCTCGAGGACTTGACCTTTCGCCGGTTCACGAGTGCCTGATCGAGGAGAGCGTGCTGGGCTGGAAGGAGTTCGAGCTGGAGGTCATGCGGGACCTCGCGGACAACGTCATCATCATCTGCTCGATCGAGAACTTCGACCCCATGGGCGTGCACACCGGCGACTCCATCACCGTGGCCCCGGCGCAGACGCTGACCGACCGCGAGTACCAGAAGATGCGCGATGCCGCGATCGCGGTCATGCGCGAGATCGGCGTCGAGACCGGCGGCTCCAACGTGCAGTTCGCCATCAATCCCATCGACGGCCGCATGATCATGATCGAGATGAACCCGCGCGTCTCGCGCTCCTCCGCGCTGGCGTCCAAGGCCACCGGCTTTCCCATCGCCAAGATCGCCGCCAAGCTGGCCGTAGGCTACACGCTCGACGAGATCCCCAACGACATTACCCGCAAGACGCCGGCCTGCTTCGAGCCGACCATCGACTACGTGGTGGTCAAGATTCCCAAGTGGCAGTTTGAGAAGTTTCCCGGCGCCGACGACACGCTGGGCCCGCAGATGAAGTCGGTCGGCGAGGTGATGGCCATCGGGCGCACCTTCAAGGAAGCGCTGATGAAGGCCTGGCGGGCTCTGGAAACCGGCAAGAAGACCGGAACCGAAGTGCTGGAGCCTCGCCGCCTGACGCAAATGCTGGTAACGCCGCGGCCGGAAAGGCTGGGCTATATTCGCTATGCCTTTGAGCGCGGATTGAGCCTGCGCGAAGTGGCGCGGCTCACCGGCATCGACCCCTGGTTCCTGCACCAGATTCGCGAGGTCACCCTGGCGCAAAGCACGATTGCCGGGACCGCGCCGGAGGCCATTGCGACCGCTGAGTTACGCCATCTCAAGCGTCTCGGCCTGAGCGACGAGCGCATCGCCAAGGAGTGGAGCCTGGACGGCCACGCCGGCATACAGCGGGTGAGGGAACTGCGCGAAGGGAAGGGAATCAAGCCCGTCTTCAAGCTGGTGGATACCTGCGCCGCCGAGTTCGAGTCGATGACGCCCTACCTCTACTCGACCTACGACGAAGAGAGCGAGGCGCCGCCGACTCCGACGCACAAGATCATCATTCTGGGATCGGGGCCGAACCGCATCGGGCAGGGCATCGAGTTCGACTACTGCTGTTGCCACGCGGCCTTCGCGCTCAAGGAAGACGGCTACGAGACCATCATGGTCAACTGCAACCCGGAGACCGTTTCCACGGACTACGACACCAGCGACCGGCTCTACTTTGAACCGCTGACGCTCGAGGACGTGCTGGCGGTATACAACCACGAGTCGCAGTTGGGCGCTCAGGTGGGCATGATCGTCCAGTTCGGCGGGCAGACTCCGCTCAATCTTGCCCAGCGGCTGAGGGCCGCCGGCGTGCCTATTATCGGCACGTCGCCTGAGTCCATCGATCTGGCCGAGGACCGCAAGCGCTTCGGCAAGCTGCTGGATGAGTTGAAGATTCCGCAGCCCGCGGGCGGCACGGCTACCAGCGTCGAAGAGGCTCTGGCCGTCGGCGAGCGAATCGAGTATCCGGTGCTGCTTAGGCCCAGCTACGTGCTCGGCGGCCGGGCCATGGTGATTGCCTACGACGCCGCGGCCGTGGCCCTTTACATGCACCAGGCGGTCGAGTACTCCCAGGAGCGGCCGGTGCTGGTCGATCACTTTCTGGAGAACGCCATCGAGGTGGATGTGGACGCGCTGTGCGACTCGGAGGACGTGATCATCGCCGGCATCATGCAGCACATCGAGGAGGCCGGCATCCACTCCGGCGATTCGTCCTGCGTGCTGCCCGCGGTGAGCATCCGCGCAGAAACGCTGGAGACGCTGCGCGCTTACACTCGCAAGCTGGCCCTGGCGCTTGAGGTGGTCGGCTTGGTCAATCTGCAATTCGCCATCCAGCGCGATGCCGAGGGCCAGGATCACGTTTATGTGATCGAGGTGAACCCGCGTGCCTCACGCACCGTGCCTTACGTCTCGAAGGCCACCGGTATTCCGCTGGCCAAGGTGGCCGCGCGGCTGATGACCGGGCGCAAGTTGCGCGAGCTGATGCCGGCTCAGCTTGCCAGCGGCCTGGACCTGGAAACCGGCACGCATTACTACGTGAAGTCGCCGGTCTTCCCGTGGTCGAAGTTTGGCGGGGTCGATACGGTTTTGGGCCCGGAGATGAAGTCCACCGGCGAGGTGATGGGCGTGGCGGCCAGCTTTGGCGAGGCCTTTGCCAAGGCGCAACTCTCGGCCGGACAGGTGCTCCCAGCGGGCGGTACGGTCTTCTTCAGCGTCAACGACCACGACAAGCCCGCGGCCATGGACCTGGCGCGCCGCTACGTGCATCTGGGCTTCAAGATCGTGGCCACCGAGGGCACGGCCAACGTGCTGGAGCGCGGCGGACTCAGCGTCGAGCGGGTCTTCAAGGTCCACGAGGGAAGGCCGAACGTGGTGGATCTCATCAAGGGCGACCGCATTCAGTTGGTTGTAAACACTCCGCGCGGCCAGGATACGATCTTCGATGAGAAGGCCATCCGGCGGGCAGCAGTGCTGGCGCGGATTCCCACCATTACCACGATAGCCGCCGCGCAGGCCGCGGTCGAGGGCATCGCCTCCATGCAACTGCGCCAGACGACGGTCTACGCCCTGCAGCAACTTCATGCTGAAAAGGGCGCCTGATGGCCAAAGTCTTCAACTGCGAAGGCCGGCGCTGCGCCAGGCGCGCCTGATCGCACAGCCGAATAGAGCCGCCGGCCGTCAATCGCCGATCTTCTTCAGCAGCCAAGCCATGTTTTGTCCCAGGGTCTTCATGGTGCGGATGCCTTCTTCGTCCCGTTCGACATCGCCAGGCTCAAGGCCGATGCCAATGTTCCAATAGGACGAACCGGGCACCATCATTTCGTTGATGAGGAAGAAGTGGTTCAGGGTATCGAAGGCATGGATCGCTCCCGCGCGGCGCACCGCAACGACGGCGGCGCCCACCTTGCGGCGGAAGATGCCGCCATTGGCCTTAGAAACCAGGCAGGCGCGGTCCATCAACGCCTTGATCTCCGCAGAGACGTCAGCCACATAGGTGGGCGAACCGAGCAGAATGCCGTCCGCCTCATCCATCTTTTCGATATAAACGTTCCCCATGTCGCCGGTTTGCGAACACCGGCGGTTCTTCTTTACCGAACACTTGCGGCAGGCCAGGCAGCCATGAATCTTTGCTCCGCTCAGTTCAATGAGCTCGGTTTCAATCCCTTCCTTTTCGAGTTCCCTCAGAACGTATCCGAGCAGAATGGCCGTGTTCCCGCCTTTGCGGGCGCTGCCGTTGAACGCAACAACCTTGGTCCGAGTCCCGTGCATGAGTCGCTCTCCCCCTGTTTGCCATCCAACCGTAGTGACGGCAAGGCGTTCTTCCAAACCTTCTATGCCCAAGGCACTCGATTAAATTAATCCGAAGCCGTTCTTGCATACATTGCATTCGTATTTTCGGCCCACATTTGGTCCCCACCCTGGGACAGGATGCAGTCTAATCTGCCTTCCGTTGAGGTCCATACAGGACGGACAAAACGGGTCGGGATCACCTTCCGCAAAGTAGAGCCTTTCTTCGCTGTCCCATTTCAGATTGGCGCGGGCCTCAAGCTGTTTTCTCAGTCCTGTATTCTCCTCTTGGAGATTGCCAATCACTTCTTTCAATTCAAGAACAGAGTCAAAGACCTCGCTGAGTTTGTCTTTTAAGTCGTGGTCGTCTGACCGTTTCGCAGATTCCCTAGCTTCCTATAAGAGGCCAATTGTGCCATTCACGAGGCTAACGGCAGTTGATGCTAACCCTAATGTCAACGGATCACTCATGGACGCTTCTACTCCTGGTCAGACGGCATTCTGAAGCGTATTGGCCGCTTCACTTCTGGCGGGACAATCGTGAACAAGGGATGAAAAGTTCGCCCGCTAATCATGTCGAACGGCGGCCAAAATCGCGTTGCAAGCTGAGCATATTATCAAGTAAAACTTTGCGCCGCCCCGAGACCGCTCAACCGCCGTGTATTGTGTACTGCCACAAAAGCCGCATTTTGGCTCGGCCATTCGATCATCCCCCTTAATTGATCTCTGATACCTCAGAATTGTAGCCCATTATGCACCTTCACCGGGGTTCTACAATCGAACCATGCTGCTTGAGGGCATATTTGCCGCGGTTCCCACGCCGTTTTATCCCGACGAGCGGGTTTACTTTCGCAAACTTGAGGCCAATATGGCCCGCTACTCGCGCAGCCTGCTGGCGGGAATGCTGCTGCTGGGGTCCACCGGCGAAGCGTCCATGCTGGACGACGCCGAGACTAGCGAGGTGTTGCGCGTAGCCGCCGTGGCCGCCGCGCCGGAAAAGGTGCTCATCGCCGGCATCGGTCGCGAGAGCGTGAAGGCCACTATCGAACTGGCGGAGGCTGCAGCGCGCTTCCACTACGATGCGCTTCTGGTTCGCACTCCCACCTATTACGCAAGCCAAATGTCGCCGGCAGCCGTTCTGCACTACTTCCGCAGCGTAGCCGACCGCTCACCGCTGCCTGTTCTACTCTACAACATTCCTCGCTGCGTGCCCTACAACATCCCCATCGAACTGGTTGCCGAACTGGCCCAGCACTCCAACATCATCGGCATTAAGGACTCCAGCGGCGACATCGAGCGGATACTCGCTCTGATTGCATCCACCCGCAGCGCCCCCCGGCGCACCGTCACGGTTACTCCCATCTTTGAAGCAGTGACAGGGCGCATGTTGGCTCCCAGAGCCGATTCCAGGGCCGAGTCCAAGGAAAGCTTTGTCTCTGCTGGAGCGCTGACGGGTAGTGGCGCGGCTGCGGCTTCTCCGGTTGCGCCCATCAAGACGCGGACGAAGGAAGTCGGCTTTCAGGTGCTCACGGGCTCGACCGCCGGGCTGCTCGAAGCTCTTGTGGCAGGCGCTGCAGGGGCGATCCTCGGTTTTGCGGCGTGTGCGCCCCAGGCGTGCCAGGAGGTTTATCTCGCCTGGAAGGATCACGACTTGAAACTCGCGCAAGAGAAACAGCAGCGCATAGCCGGTCCCAGTGTGCGCATCGTTGGCCAGTTGGGCATCAGCGGGGTGAAGTATGCCTGCGACTTCAATGGCTACTACGGGGGCCGCACCCGTGCGCCGCTGCTCCCGGTCTCAGCAACGGAAAAGGCAGAGATTGAAGGCTTACTGGCCGGGATTCGGAACTAGGCGCACGTCGCCGTCCGATTAACAATGTCTGATAACATATATTCTGTATACTCGCGCTCTGGCGTTTTCCAATCTAGAATCTCTTCATGGTACACGCGCCCAAGTCTGCTCTGGTTCTGAGCCATATCGCCTTCGAGGATATTGGTACACTCGATTCCCCGCTTCGCCAGCGCGGCTTCTCCATCGAGTGTGCCAATGCATCCACAGCGCACTTTCCTCTGCTGCAAGCTCAAATGTGCGATTTGCTTGTGGTGCTTGGCGGCCCTATCGGAGTCTATGAGCAGCAGGCTTATCCGTTTCTGATGGACGAGATCGCCCTGATTCGGCAACGACTGGCTGCACGCAAGCCAATTCTGGGCATTTGCCTGGGGGCGCAACTGATGGCGGCAGCGCTGGGCGCGCGTGTCTTCCCTGGCGAGAATGGCAAGGAGATCGGCTGGTCTCCGATTCAGGCCGCTCCCAATGCGCAGACGCCGCAGTGGTTTGCTCCCCTGCTCAGCCCTGGCCTATCCGTCTTCCACTGGCATGGGGACACCTTTGACATGCCGGCAGGCGCGCTTCCCCTGGCAAAGACTGAGGCGTACCCAAATCAAGCCTTTGCAGTAGGAGAATTCGCGCTGGCATTGCAGTTTCACCCCGAAGTCACCGCCACCGACCTGGAAAGCTGGTATGTGGGCCACGCCTGCGAACTGCATCATGCCGGAATCAATGTGGAGAGTCTGCGTTCCGCCGCCCGCGAACACGCGCCCGCGCTCGAAGCAGCCGCGGCGCGGATCTGGAATCTCTGGCTGGATCACATCTTATAGCGGCCCAGGTCCTCGTCGTTCAATCCTTCGAGCCAGCCGCGCAACTGTTCCGCGGTGGGGCCCTCGGGCGGGCCGGAGGTGTTCAGCTTGGCGGTCTGCATCACATGTTCGGAGACGTAGATCGGGCAATCCGCGCGCAAAGCCAGCGCGATGGCGTCTGAGGGCCGGGCGTCAATCGTCACTGGCTCATCGCCCTGCCGGAGAAACAGAACCGCCAGGAATGTGTCGTCTCTAAGTTCCGTGATTACAACACGTTCCAACTTAGCATTTAAGTGACGAATGAGGTTCCTGGTCAGGTCATGAGTCATCGGACGCGGTGCCGCCACCTTCTCGATTTCAATGGCAATGGCGTTGGCCTCGAAGATGCCTACCCAGATCGGCATCACCGTCTCCGATGCAACGTCCTTGAGCACCACGATGGGCATATTGGTGGCCGGGTCCATCATCAGCCCGCGTATTCTCACCTCAATATCCATGCTTACCTTCTTCCCTGCGCGCTTCTATCTTAGACGGCTTCGCCCGCCAAACTGTTTGGATGCGAAGCAGTGATCTTCACTTGCAGGTAGCTCCCCGGAGCCGGCGCGATGGGTTGCGCGCAGGTAAAGTTGACCGGCTTGTTCTGGCTGCTGCGTCCGATAACCTGTCCCCGCGCCGGATTATGGCCTTCGACCATCACCTCGATCATCTGCCCTATGTGCTTGGCATAATTGACCCTCTGAATCTCGCGCTGGCGGTCAAGCAGCACTTGAAGCCGGGTTGCCTTTTCCTCTTCAGGGATAGAATCGATCATGGTCAGAGCCGGCGTATTCGGCCGGGGCGAGTATTTGAAACCGAAGACGCAATCGAACTCCACTTGGGCCAGAAGGTCCATGGTTCGGATGAACTCGTCCGGGGTTTCGCCGGGGAATCCCACAATAATATCCGTCGAAATCGAGATGGGCCGCCGCGCGGCCCTGATCCATGCGATGCGCTCCAGGTACCACTCGGGTGTGTACTCCCGCGCCATGAGCTTGAGTATCCGCGCCGAGCCCGACTGGACGGGCAGATGCACATGGTCGCAGAGCGCCGGATTGGAGTCGATGGCCTCGACGATGTCGCGGGTAAAGTCGCGTGGGTGGCTGGTGGTGAAGCGCACGCGGCGAATTCCGGCCACCCGGCCCACGGCGGCCAGCAACTCGGCAAAGCTGCGCTTCCCTTCCGGGTCGCGGTAGCTGTTCACATTCTGGCCCAGCAGCTGAATCTCGGTGTAGCCCAGGTCGGCGATTCGCCGCGCCTCAGCGAGCACCGAAGACGAACTCCGGCTGCGCTCCTTGCCGCGAGTGTATGGCACCACGCAGTAGAAACAGAACTTGTCGCAGCCTTCGATGATGGTGATGTAACCGCGGTAGGGGCTCTGACGGGCTGTGAACTCGGTTTCGAAGGTCTGGTCGGTCTGGCGGTCGTCGAGGCCTGTGATATGGGTTTCGCCGGCTTCAAGCCGGGTGAGCATCTCGGACAGCTTCCGGTAGGAGGCCGAGCCCGAGACCAGCGAGACGTACGGCGCCCGCGCGAAGATCTTCTCGCCCTCCTGCTGGGCTACGCAGCCCAGTACGGCGAAGCGCTTGCCTTCTCTGTGCTGGCGCTTGTACTCGTCGAGCCGATGGAAAACCTTTTGCTCCGCCTTGTCGCGGATGGAGCAGGTGTTGTAGAGGATCAGGCCGGCGTCCGCTTCCGATTCCACCTGCCTGTAGCCCTGCTGCCGGAGTGTGCCAATCACCTTTTCGGAGTCATGGGCATTCATCTGGCAGCCGAAGGTCTCAAGATAGAAGGTCTTTTCGGTTGCCATGGCAATCCCAAGTATAGCTTGATTGGAGTTGAGTTGCGCCGCTTCCCTGCCCCATCGCTTTGGCTTCAGTGCAGTCCTGTGTGCAGGTAGGCCAGGAGAGCGGCCATCTGCTCCTCGGTGAATCGGCCTGTGAAGGCGGGCATCATTCCCTTCCCTGCCAGCACATTCTGCCGCACGGCCTCGTCCGTGGCGGGAGCGCCGCTGGGCAGCGTCTTCCGTGCAAAGACGCCGTGCAGGTCCGGCGGGATCTTCTTGAGGGCCAAGTCGTTGTCCTCATGGCAATGGGCGCAGCGAACCTGGTACAGATGCTTCCCTTCCGCTTCCTGAGGAGTGAGCGCCGGCGCTTGGCGGCAGGCAGCCAAAGCAATGCTCAGGCTGGCTGCAACCCCGATACAAATCACCGTCCAGCCGCGTATCTGCCGGACCACCTAACCTCCATTCCTTCTATGCCTTCCGGGCAAACTCGCCGCTCACATAATCCCAGTTGAGCACCTCGTAAAACGCCTTCACATAGTCGGCGCGCCGGTTCTGGTATTTCAGATAGTAGGCGTGCTCCCACACGTCCACGCCAAGCACCGGCTTGTGACCCACAGTCAGCGGGCTGTCCTGGTTGGGTGTGGTCTCGATGGCCACTGTACCGTCCGGCAACTTCACCAGCCAGGCCCATCCGCTGCCGAAGACACTCAACGCAGCCGCGGTCAGCTTGTCCTGGAATGCGGAAAGCGACCCGAACTTGGAGTCGATAGCCTTGGCGAGCTCACCTTTGGGCGCTGCGCCGCCTTTGCCCAGCGTAGGCCACCAGAAGGAGTGGTTGGCGTGCCCGCCACCTTGGTTGCGGACGGCGGTGCGGGCCGATTCGGGCCAGGCGCTCAGGTTTGCCACCAGCTCGTCAACAGTCTTCCCGGTCAGCTCTGGATGCGCGGCCACGGCAATGTTCAGGTTGTTCACGTAAGCCTGATGGTGCTTGTCGTGGTGCAGATGCATGGTGGCGGCGTCGAAGCTGGGCTCCAGCGCGTCATAAGCATAGGGCAGAGGCGGCAGGGTAAAAGGCCCGGTTGGCGGCGGGGGCGGAGTTGCGGGGGCGGCTTGGCCGTTGGGGAATCCCTCGGCACGCAGGGTTTCGGTCAAAAGCAGCGCGCTTGCCGCGCCGCCAAGGTGCTTGATTGCAGTTCGCCGGTCCATCATGATCTGAAAACCTCCATTTAGTTCGATGCCTGTGCGCAGAGAAAGTCTGCGCGGAAAGAGCGGAAGGCGTCAAGACGCGATTCTAGCGCCGGCAAATCCTGTTCAATCCAAGAAGAGATCGAGAGCCGGCCATGCAAATGCAAGTTCGAGCAGTTGAACCCCACCGATTTCGATATGGGTTTCCGCAACCTGGATTCCTCCCAAACGTTGGTAAAACGAAACCGCCGCATTCTCCTGGAGCGCCCACACCACCATGCTCTTGAATCCCGAGGTCCGCAGAGCATCCACCAGTGCCTGAACCAATCGGCGGCCGGCGCCACGCCGCTGATGTTCCCGCAATAGGTAAATCGCGTACAGTTCGCCATCGTAGCCGGCGATGGTGGAACCGTCTTTGGCTGCGCGCAGCTGGCCTCCGCTCGCGAATCCGAATATCCCGGAAGGGTCTTCGGCGACAAAAATGTGGGAGTGCCCTGCCGCAAACTGCTCTTTCCATCTTTCTGTCCGTACTTCGACGCTCAACGAAGCGATAAAGGCATCGGGAACAATCCCCACATAGGTAGTTCGCCAACTCTCTACGTGCACAAACGCAATAGCTTCGGCATCCTCGACTGTAGCCCTGCGAATAGTAAACTCCATGAACTGCAATTTAACATCGACTCGGTTACCAACGGATCGATCGCCCTCGTTTGCCGCCTCCGTTATGCTGGTTCCATGCAGCTTCCCTCTCTATCGCAAATTCGTGACGCCCAAACCCTGGTCTATCGCCACATGCCGCCTACGCCGCAGTACAGTTGGCCCCTCATCAATGCACGCCTTTCGGTTGGGGATCGGCTGGGAACGGAGGCCTGGATCAAGCATGAGAACCACACGCCGGTGGGCGCCTTCAAACTCCGCGGAGCGTTGGTCTATGTGGACTGGCTGATGCAAACGCAGCCGGAGCTTGCGGGTGTGGTGGCGGCCACGCGCGGCAATCACGGCCAAGGCGTCGGCATGGCCGCGGGCGCTTGGATTGAAGGCCGTGATTGTGGTTCCGCACGGCAATAGCAAGGAGAAGAACTCCGCCATGCTGGCCCAGGGCGTGGAACTGGTGGAACACGGGCACGACTTTCAGGAGTCGCTGGAGTTTGCCCGCGCTCTCGCCCAAGAACGCGGTTTCGCCATGGTCGACTCTTTCCACGAGCGCCTGGTGATGGGCACGGCCACCTATGCCCTGGAGCTTTTCGAGGTGGCGGCGCCACTGGACACGGTCTATGTACCCATCGGCCTCGGCTCGTCGATCTGCGGCGTTGCGGCGGTGCGCGACGCCCTGGACCTGGCGACGGAGATTGTTGGCGTGGTGGCTGCCGAGTCCCCTTCCTATGCTCTCAGCTTCAAGCAGCACAGAATTATCGAGGCTCCGGCGCGCTCAGCGATCGCCGACGGCCTAGCCTGCCGCGTTCCCAATGCAGAGGCGATGGAACTTATCTGGAAGAACGTAGCCCGCGTACTCGAGGTCACGGACGCCCAGATTGCCCATGCCATGCGCGCCTACTACCAGGACACGCACAACCTGGCCGAGGGCGCCGGAGCCGCAGCACTGGCTGGGGCTCTTCAAGAGAAGGACATCCTCGGCGGCAAACGGATCGGGATCGTGCTGACTGGCGGCAACGTAGACCGCGTGATGTACGAACACGTGCTTGCTGGGGCGCTCTAGCGAGGGAGAAATAACAGAAACCGCCGAAAATCTCACCCCACTCGCCCGCTCGGCCCAGAACCGATGTTTCGGCTGCAGCCCGGCCAACCCAACCGGGTTGCAACTGGAGTTTCTGCTGGCGGAGGACGGAGCGGCGGTTTGCCTGACGACGGTTCCAGATTGCTTCGATGGGCACCCCGGATGCCTGCACAGCGGCATCATCGCCACACTGCTGGATGAGACCATGAGCAAAGCCATCCGCGCCCGGGGCTTGACAGCCATGACTCGCCGGATGGAGATCGACTACCTGCTTCCAGTTCCCTCCGGCGCGCGCCTTCGCATGGAAGGCCGCATCGTCCGCAGCGAAGGCCGCAAGCACTGGACCGAAGCGAGGATTCTGAACGCCAAAGGAACAGCGCTGGCCGAGAGCAAGGGGGTCTTTATCGAAGTGCGCACAAGGTGACCGCGAAGAGTATTTTGGACGCCCACCCTTTCCGCAAGGAACGCGGAAGGGATGGGCGACCAGCAAAACGGGACGGCCCGAGTACCGCCGCACGAATGGCTTAGTGGATCATGTTGATGGTTTCCTGGGTCAGGGTGTCGAAGGTGGTGATCGACTTGGCATTGGCTTCAAAGGCCCGCTGGGCGATGATTAGATCGGAGAATTCGGTGGAGATATTGACGTTGGACTCCTCGACCGCTCCGCCCGTCAGTGTGCCCAGGCCGTTTGTTCCCGAGGTGCCGATCGCGGCCGTGCCGCTGGCCAGGGTGGTCGCATACTCATTGTTGCCCAGATCCTGCAAACCCTGGAGATTGGGCATATTGGCGAGCGCCAGTTGACCTACTATCTGATTCTGCCCGTTCGAGTAGGTGGCCGCGACAGTACCGTCGGAGGCGATGGTGAAGCTCTGATAGTTGCCGCTCGCGTAACCGTTCTGAGTGGTCGCAGAGATTCCAGAGGTGGCGTCGACTTGACTGATCGTCGGGGTGCCGTTGGGGCCAAGGAGATCCCAGGTCATGTTCAGCGTCGATGCTCCATCGGCGAGTCCGGCAAAGGAGATGCCGGCCACATTGGTCGCCGGGCTGACCAGGTTTCCGTTGGAATCGAAGGTTAGCGTTCCGGTTGCGTTGGCCGATGCCACGGGATCCTGGATCACGCTGCCGGAAGTCGTGATCCCCGTGCCGACGATCTTCAATTGCCCGCCGGCGGTGGAGGTTACTGTGACGCCAGTAATGTTGGCCGCGGTTACGGCAGCCTGAAGGGCGGTAGCATAGGCGGCCACGGTCTCGCCGGCGACCACGGTCGGAGCTGTGATGGTAGCCGTAGCGGTGGCCGTGGGCCCGGTAATGGTCAGATTTGTTCCGGGATTGACCGTGGCCAGCGTGGCGCCGCTGGCGCCGAAGTTATAGAGGTCGGTTGTGACGCCGGCCGCCGTGCTGGAGTTAGCCATCAGTGTGTCCGGCATCGTGACTTTATAGGACCAGGTATTGGTTCCCGTGTTGGTATAGGTCACCGTGGCCTCATAGCTTTGGCCCAGCGAATCGTAGACCTGCACCGTACCGGGAACGGTTGTGCCCACCGCCGACGCGGAGTCGAGGGTGGCGGTCATCCCAAAGGTCGTCGTGGCCAGGGGTGGCTGGACCTGGTCCTCGGGAATGTTGATGGCGGTAAGCGCGGCATTGGTGTTGACCACGCCGTTGACGGCTGGATAGCCCATCACGTTCAGGCCGTCCGAGGTGACAAGGTCGCCGTTTTTTGCCAGAGAGAAGTCGCCGGCACGGGTGAAAACGTTGGTGCCGCCGTCGCTCAAGACAAAGAAGCCGTTGCCGTTCACGGCCGCGTCTGTGTCGACGCCGGTAGAGTCGATGGAACCCTGGGTGAAATCCGTTTCGTTCGCGGATACCTGCACGCCACTACCCACCTGGATCGTATTGCCCGAGCCGCTGGTTCCGACCTGTTGGTAGAAGAGGTCGGAAAAGTCGGTCGTCTTGGCCTTGAAGGCCGTGGTGTTCATGTTGGAAAGGTTGTTGGCAATGGTGTTCAGCGCCGTCGAATCGGCGTTGAGGCCAGAAAGCGGAATGTAGAAACTTGCCATCGTAGATCTCCTCTGAGTGTCATCGCAGGTTGGTGCAGGCCTTGGCGGCCGGCAGGTGAATGAACGTCACTGAGCCCCGGAGAGCCCGCCTGCGGTCGAACGCGCGCGGGACCGTCCGTTGAGGGCGTGCGCTACGCGATTGGCCGCGAGATTCGCCGCGGGAACACTGAGATTGCCGGGCGCGTGTCTCGCGCCGGTAGCCTGGGTGCTTAAGTTGCTAGCCGTGGCGGCGGATTGGGCTGCTACCGGCGCACTTGTCCCGTGGGCTGCCACATGACCTCGGGCACTTGCGCTTCTGCCGGTCAGGCTGGACGGTGACGAGGCGGCCTGTGTGGAGGACGAACTGCTGCCTGAACCGGTGGGCGGGGTCCCGAGACTCGAAGACAGAGTCTGGTTGATGTCTATCAGTTGCTCCAAGCTGTTTACCTGAACAAGCTGATTGATGTACTCGTTGGGATCGGTGTCCGCAGTCGGGTCCTGGTTCTGCATCTCGGTCACCAGGAGCGTGAGAAAGTCGTTGGCCGAGATGGTGGCCGAAGAGCCGCTTGAGTCGTTTGTGCTGCTTGAACCGGTTGCCGTGCTGACCATGGGGTTTGCGTTCGCGCCTGTCAGTGCTTGCCCCGCCGTCAATTGGTGATTCAGGATTCCCGCCATCGCCGCCATCTTTCCCTGCCTTTCATTTGCCGGCCGTTATGCCGCCCGGCGTTCTTGTGACCCAAATTCCCGGTGCAAGCTCTTTCGATCCCAAACTCATTTCTATTCTGCTCATGGTTCTGCCCGCCTCGTGGATCTCAGGCGATGAGCGAAATGTGAACGCCCCCCGGTCTTGCAGTTTGGGCAGCTTTATCCGGTCTGCCGCTCTGAACCGAAACCTCAGAAGAAGCGGCCAGATCCGCCTCAGTTGGTGGAGGGTTCGATTGCGGTTCTGTAAAGGCGCCCCGCCCCGCATCCTGTCCAGCTCCCTGGTTCGAACCCTGGTCCATTCCTCGGTGGTCTCCAACCAACCCAGCCGATCTGCTTTCAGGCGCGGCCAGAGTCAGCGTCTCGACCGGCGTGTGCTGCGCCGCCAGATAGGCGTTCAATCCCGCCAGATGCCCGCCAAGCTCCTGGGCCGCTTCCGCCGAACCCGGCACTAGAGAGGCATGGACGCCGCCCGCGACCATATCCGCCCGCACGCTCACCCAGCCAAGGGCAGGGTCCTGGAATCCCGCCTCGGCCCGCTGGGCTCCGGCATGAATCCACGTGGGCGTCCCCGAAGCCGTCTCGGCATCAAGCGCGGCAAATGTCTCGCGGCTCGCCGGTGCGACAGTGGCGCCGGTCGATCTCCCCGCAATGTTGTTGGCGGGGCTCATTGCCGCCTGCGCCAGGGTGGATGCATCCGTGGAAGATCCGGCGGGTTGCCCCTGAAATAGGTGATTTACATTTCCGGCCGGTTCTGCCGTACCTGGTCCGTGCGCCAATCTCAGCGTGACCTGCGCCGGGGTTCGCCCGCCACTGGCCAGGCCTGACCTTTCTGAGACGGAGGGTACAAAAGGGGACTTGCCGGATTTGGATGCAGCGGCCGGGGTATCCGTCGATCCCCGATGCGCTTCTTGGCTCACCGCCGGCGCTGCCGCGGCCTCCAGTCCCTGGCTTCCGAGCTGCGCCTGGATCTGGCCCTGAGCGAGCGCCTGAATGGGCGCGTCAACCTGGAGCCGAACTCGTTCCGGCGACAGGACCTCTTCGCTGGCAGTCCATGGCCCAGTCTGCCCGGAAACGGATGCTTCCGTCCTGTCGAAGTCATCCCTTGGCAACGCGCTAAGCACTGGAGTTGGCGACGCTGTTCCAGCCGCGGCTGCGGTTTGATTCCCTACTGCGCTCGTCCTTCCCGGAGCCGAGCCGGAACCGTCCGGGTGCGATGAATGCGGACTGACGAAGTCTTGAGTGAGACCGGCTGGCAATTCGGTAGAGAGATCAGTCTGCCGGGTTCGCGGCGCTTGGGCGGCGTTCTCAACCGGGCTTGCAATGCCCGGCACCGCAATGGCTTCCAATCCCCGGCTTCCGGTCTGCGCCTGGATCTGGCCCTGAGCGAGCGCCTGAATCGGCTCATCAACAAGGGGCCGAACCGGTCCTGGCGACAAGGCCTCTTCGCCGACAGTCCATGACTCAGTCTGACCGGAAACGGATGCTTCCGTCCTGTCGAAGTCATCCCTTGGCAACGCGCTAAGCACTGGAGTTGGAGGCGCCGTTCCAGCCGCAGGCGCGGTTTGATTCCCTGCCGGGTTCGTCCTTCCCGCAGCCGCGCCGGGAACGCCCGGGCGCAATGAATGCGGACTGACGAAGTCTTGAGTGAGACCGGCTGGCAATTCTGTAGAGAGAGCAGTCTGCCGGGTTCGCGACGCCTGGGCGGCGTTCTCAACCGGACTCGCCCTGCTTGGCGCCGGTAAAGTCAGGGGAAGGGTCCCAGCCGTTGCCGAGGCCGCCGCCGCCGCCGTTGCGCCTGAGACAGATTCTGGCTTTGCGCTCTTGCCGGAGCTGGCCGAGTGCGTACTGGGCTCCGATTCAGCGGGCTGAGCGTTTGCCAGGCTCTTTGCCGCCGGATTGGGCGCGGCTTGCAGGGGCGCTCCCGATGCGTTTTGCTCTACAGGAATTCCGGTTCGAGAGCCAGCCAGCGATAACATCGTTGCGCTGGCTGGTGGACCGCCTAGCTGGGCTCTTCCTGCCCGCAAAGCCAGCGCCGCGCCGCTCAAGAGAGGCGAGATTGCCGGAGGTGCTGTCTGGGCTGCCTGTGCCAAAGCGGGCTCGGCGGAGGCGGGAATTGTCTCCGCTCCCCCCTCTTCTTCGCTAAGGTTTTCCAAACCCGCGCCCAGAGAAGCCAGCATCGACTGCCAACTGGAGCGGAAGCTCTCCGCTCCCGGCGCGGAAGACGAAGAGGGACTCGCGGCAGGCGTACCGGCCCACCCTGCGCCTTGGGCCCTATCTGCAACTCTTGTCGGAGCCGGACTCTTGCCCAGCTCCGGATGCCCACCCGTAACGATCTCGATTCCTGCGGCAACGCTCATGGCCGGAGTTAGAGCAGATACCGTGCCAAAGGCGGCGGGAACGGGTTAAAGCATTGTCACGAACGGGACCGTCGATCCCGATTCGGGAAGCCCACAGCGTTCAGCGTGGATTTTCGCTCAAGTTTTTCTCTTCAGCGCGATCGCTTTTCTGCGGATCGATTCCGGGGGCAGCCGATCGAGAGGTTGCGGGCTTGGCAAACTCCGCTTCGGCCTCTTCCCGATGCAACCGGTTGCCGTACCAGTCGTCGAGCGCCTGTTGGCCGCGCCGGCCGGCCTCGATAACGTCCCGCGCCCCAGCCTCCCGGATCAGGGTCTCGACTTGACGGCGCTCGACTCGATGAGCGAGAAACTCCTCTCGCAGCGCGGCCGCATTGAGCTCCGCATCCGCGATTCTGGGAGCCAGCGCCGCTCGGTGCCGGGCAGCGGCGCGCCCCTCCTCGAGGCCAGCCAGCCGGTCCGCCAACTCCCCGGTGCGGGCGCTGACCTCGACCAGCCACCGCCCGCGGCGATCCCGCTCCGCGGTAGCCAGCAGCGCGCGCTCCAGCCGATTGAGCTCGCCGAGCGCGGACTCGAGCGCCAGCCGGCTCTGTTCTTCCTCGATATTCCGGATGCGGAGCAGGCGGCGCAGCGGGCGCGAGACGGCCACGGCTCACACCTCCGCAGCCAGAGCGGAGAGGCGGCGCACGCAGTCCGCAAAATGGACTTGCTCACGCACCTCCTGGGTCATGAAGGCCCGCATCGCCCCCCGAGCGCGCAGGGCGCGATCGAGGTCCAGGTCCGCACCCGGCTTGTAGGCCCCAATGCGCACCAGGTCCTCGGAGCGAGCGTAGACGGCCATCAACCGGCGCAGGAGCGCAGCTTGCTCGCGATGCTGGAGCTGGGTCACGGAAGGCATCAGCCGGCTGATCGAGTCCAGTACCTCGACCGGCGGATACCAACCCTCGGCGGCCAAGGCGCGGGAGAGCACCACGTGGCCGTCCAACAGCGATCGAACCGCATCCACAAGCGGATCCTGCTGATCGTCGCCTTCCATCAGCACGGTATAAAAGGCCGTGATCGAGCCCACCCGGAACTGCCCGGCCCGTTCCACCAGCTGAGCTAGGCGGGTGAATACCGAGGGCGTATACCCCTTGGCTGTGGGCGGCTCCCCAGCGGCCAAACCGATCTCCCGGGCGGCCATGGCGAAGCGGGTCAGCGAATCGAGCACCAGCAGCACATTCTTGCCCTGCGCGGCAAAGAACTCAGCCACCGTAGTGGCGGCCAAGGCCGCTCTCACGCGCATCAGCGGCGACTGGTCGGAGGTGGAAACCACGACCACGGAACGCGCCCGCCCATCCACACCGAGCGAGTCCTCGAGAAACTCTCCTACTTCGCGGCCCCGCTCGCCTACCAGGCCCACCACGGTCACATCGGCTTCGGTATTGCGCGTCATCATGCCGATCAGCGTGCTCTTGCCTACTCCCGATCCGCCGAAGATACCCACTCGCTGGCCCCGGCCCACGGTTAACAGGGCGTCGAGCACGCGGATGCCGGTGCCGAGCGGCGTGCGGATGGGCGCGCGGTCGAGCGGGGAACGCACGGCCCCGTCCAGAGGCAGGAGCACGGAGACCGTTAGATGCCGCCCTTTGTCGATCGGCGCGCCCAACGCGTTCAGCACCCTGCCGATCAGCGCCGGACCCACTTCGATCTCGGGACTTACGCCCAAAGCCGCCACTGGATCGCCGAGACGAATACCCTCAGTCGTCTCCACCGGCATAGACAATACATTCGAGCCGCGAAAGCCGATTACCTCGGCCAGATGCGGACGGTTGAACTGGTCCTGAATCTCACAGCACTCGCCCACCGAGGCCAGCGGTCCGGCCGATTCGATGGTCTGACCCACCGACTCGACGACCTGCCCGCGCCAGCGCCAGGGCTGACCGCGGCCTAGGCGTCCGAAGTAGCGGGCCAGAAGCGGTGCAGGAGGACCCGTCATGGGTGAGTCTCCAGGCCTCTGCCCGAAGCTTCGTCCGCCCGAGGGCCAGTGCCAGCCCTGCACCCGCCTGCGCGGTCGAAAAAGCCACGCTCGATCTCGCCCAACTGAGCGCGAATCCCCATATCCACCGAACCCAGTTCCGTCTCGATCATGCAATCGCCCAGCCGCATCCCCTCTCCGGGAACCACCGTGGGCTTCACACGCAGCTTGGGCAGAAGCGCGATGGTTTCGGTCCATAAATCCAACTCCGCCGGAGGCACCAGGAGCCTTACCTGGGTCGAGGCGGAGAGCTGCCCAAGAGCCACCCGCACCGCTCCGGTCAAAAGCAGCGGGTCCATCTGCGCCTCGCGGCGCAGAATGCGGGCCGTTACCGCCAGAGCCAGCTCCACCACCTCGTGCTCCACCGCCAGCAGATACCGGTCGCGTTCCTGGGCAAAGCTCTCGATCAGCTCAGCGGCCTGGCGCGCGCGCCGCGCGTCGGCAGTTGCATGGGCCGCGGCCTGTGCTTCCCGCTCGGCCTGACGGCCCTCTGCCCGGCCCTGCTCGCGTCCGGCATCGAAGGACCGGCGCGTCTCCGCTGCCAGCCGCTGGTCGAACTCGGTGCGCACGCCCGCCTCCATCGCTCTGTGGGCGCGATCACGCGCCGGCTCCCAGGACGTGCCGGCTGCAGATTCCATCGCCCAGCCCTCCCAGGCCGGCAACGGGGGCGTATCGGGGCCGGCCGGATACTCGAAGATCTCGATGCGCCCCGATGCGCCGATTCGAGTTGTCGATCCTGTCTCCGGCAAGAATTTCCTCCCCCGCCCGAAGTGGTCAGTCGTCAGCGCGAGGGCAAGTCGCTGAGATCTGATTACTGATAACTGAGAACTGTTCAGGCCAGCATCTCGTCGCCGGTCTCCAACTTGAGAACCACCTTGCCCTCGGTCTCCAGCCGCCGGGCCAGGTTGAGAATCTCCTGCTGGGCTTGCGCCACTTCGCGTGAGCGAACCGGACCCAGAACCTCCATGTCTTCCTTCAGCATCTCCACGGCCCGGGAGCTCATCGACTTGAATATCTGGGCGCGCAATTCATCGTTGGCGCCGCGCAGAGCCAGCGCCAACTGCCTCTTGTCTACCCCGGAGACAATCTCGCGGATGGTGGCCGGCGGCACTGTGACCAGATCTTCAAAGGTGAACATCAGGTTGCGAATGCTCAGGGCAAGCTCCGGCTGGGCGTCCTCGATGGTCTCCAGAATCTTTTTTGACTCTTCGGCGTTGAGCCGGTTCAGCAGGTCGGCTACGGCCTTGAAGCCGGAGTAGCTCTTGCGCGCGGTGTCGCCCACGTTCTCCAGGCGGCGATGCAGAATGTGAGCTACCTTCTGCGCCATCTCGGGCGAAAACTGGCGCATTTCCGCCAGCCGCTGGATCGAGACCACCTTGTGGTCTTCGCTCAGGTTGTCCAGCACCAGCGAGGCCCGCCGCGGGTCCAGGTGGGCCAGCACCAGGGCGATGGTCTGCGGATGCTCGCTGTCGAGCAGCTTGCCCAACTGCTGGGGATCAGTACGCTGCAGCTTGGCCAGATTGCCCTGTGCGGCCTCCTGGGAGCGGCGCACCAGCATCAACAGGTCGTCGGCGCGCTCCTTGCCGAAGGTTTGCATCAGCAGACGGCTGGCGTAGTCGAGGCCCCCGTGAATCATGAAGTTCTGGGTCTCAAGCAGTTCCCAGAACTCCTCCAGTATTTCGCCGGAGAGCTCGGGCGTGATCCCGCGCAGATCGGCCAGCTCCTCGGTGAGCCGCTGCACGTCCACCTCAGGCAGCACGCGCAGAATCTCCTTGGCCAGTTCTTCGCCGACGGCTACCAGAAGCACGGCCGCCTTGCGCACTCCGGATAGATTCGCCGACTGGCGGCGGCGTCCTGCTCCGCTCTCGCTCCCCTGATCGGCCAAGGCCCGGTCCTTTCTCTTTCTGCGCTCGTCCGTTTGCTACTTTCGGCTTCGCTTGCCCTTGCAGCCCCCGGCTTGCCAGCTCTTGCCGCTCCTGGCTTCCGTCTCTCCAACTGCCTGCGGTCTTCCATCTCTTTCCGCCTTGGGCACCGGCCATTGCCCATCCACCTTGCCCACGGCCTTCCCGTCCGGCTTCGCTTGCTCCTCGTGATCAATCGGAGTGAATCCAACTCTGCAGCAGGCGCGAGCTTTGGGTCGGTTCGCGCTTGAGGTGCCCGGAGACCTGCTCGAATATCTCCTGAGCCCTTATTCGCTCAGGGTCCAGCTCCACCGGTTCCGGGGGTTTCAGGGCGGGTTGTGCCGCTCCGGCTGGCAACCCTCTGGCCCCTTTGGCTGCTTCCCCGGGCGCGAACCGAATGCGGCGAAGCGCGGGGCGCACGCCAAAGGCCAGCACCACCAGCAGGCCGGCCAGCAGGGCAACGTACTTGACCAGAACCGGCGAGTTTTCCGCCTTGGCCAGCACCTGCTCAGGCAGCGGGACCGGCGGCTGGCCGCGGTTCTCATCGAAGGCCAGATCTTCGACCGTCAGCATATCTCCGCGCGCCGAGTCGAAACCCACCGCCGCCTGGGCTAGGGCTGTCAGGTTGCGCAGCTCATCGGCCGAGCGGGGCTGCCACACCGCCGCCTTGTCCTTCTGGGCAGGCTGGGCCAACCGGTCGTTCACCACGATGGCCGCTGTAAGCCGCCGCACCCTGCCCGGATTCTCAAGCACGTGCCGCACAGTCTTCGAGGAAGCGTAGGTGCCGGACTCGGTCTTGGCGGTTTGAGGGGGCGAGGTCTGCTGCGGGTAGACCGGCAGAACTTGCGAGTTGGGCACGTTCGAAGCGGTACCGGGAACCCCGGCGGCCACCGGCTGAGCCCCGGCCGTCTGCTCGGTGCGCTGCATCGAGAGGGTCACCGTCTGGTCCGGATCGTAGCTCTCGTCGGTCTCCTCGGTCTCCGCCGGATTGTAGTCCAGGGTTACCGAGGCGCGCACGTTGCCTACCCCGGTGACCGGCTCCAGGGTGCCGACCAGTTTCTCCTCCAGAGCCTGCTCGGCGCTCAGGCGCAGCGCGTCGGCGGTCTTTGGACCCAAGGGCAGATGGCCTGCCGCGTCGACCAGCACAACCCGTTCCGGCGCCAGTCCGTCGACGGCCGACGCGACCAGATTGCGGATCGCCTCCGGCTCGCCGTCGGCCAGGGAGCGATGACGCAGTTTCAGCACCACCGAAGCCTTTGCCGGCCGCTCCGTCTCGCGAAAGAGCGAGTCGTGGGGCAGAACCAGATGCACCCGCGCCGACTTGACATCGGCGAGCGAGCCCACGGTGTGCTCCAGTTCGCCCTCCAGAGCCCGCTGATAGTTGACCTGCTCGTCGAACTCCGAGCCTACCCAGTTTGGCTTGTCGAAGATTTCAAAGCCCAGCCGGCCGCTCTTGACGCCTCCCTTGGCGGCGGTCGCCAGCCGGGCCTTGTCCAACTGCGCGGCAGCAACCCGGATGCTGGTTCCATTGTCGCTCACATCGTAAGCAATCTGCGCCTGGGCGAGGATCTGGCCGGTCTGCCGCACGTCCCCGGGGTCCAGGTCGGCGTACAGGATGCGCCAGTCGGGGCGCAGCATGTACCACAGCAGCCCGCCGGTTAGTGCCACGAGCAGGACCGCAGCCGCCAGCGCCCAGCCGCGCTCGGCAGGCTGCATCCGGGCCCAGCTTACCCACCCCAGCGCCCACAAACCAGCCATCCGGTCCGTCCATTGAGGTTGTCCCGGTGTAGCCGGCGCGCTCTTCTCCAACTGTGTTCCGGTGGCCATGGTTTCCGTGCCCCGCCGATTCCCCCGCCGTTGATTCCGCGCCGTTCAAAGCCCGTTCTTTGCCGGAGCCTGTCTTCCGTCCGGCCTGCCTGCCAACTCGGCTCGCGCGCCCGTCCGGCAGCGATCCTAAAACTGCATTCCAATCACCTGCTGATAGGCCTGGACCGCTTTGTTGCGCACGGCCAGCGCCAGTTCGAAGGCCATGCTCGCCTTCTCGGTGGCGATCATCGCCTGGTGCACGTCCACTCCGGAGCCGGTCATCAACCCGGTCACGGCAGCGTGGGCCTGGTCCTCGAGCTGGCTTACCTTCCCGATTGCATCGGTCAGCAGATCGGAAAAGGGGGCCGGCGCGGCACCCAGACCGGCTTTTGATGGAGAAGCCGGCAAACCGACTCCGACCTGATTCGAAGAGGCTGTAGCTACGGCGCCTATGGGGTTCATTCCCGGTTGCATCGCTCCTCCATACTGGTTCGGCTCATGGCTGCACTGGTTCGGCTCATGGCTGCGATCGCCCGGCTTATGGACAGGATGGCGTGGCTGACGGCTCGAATGCCACTCTCCGGCTCTCTGTTACGACTTGGCGATCTCCAGCGCCGCCGAGATCATGCCCTTTTCGGCCTGTACGGCGGAACTGTTCAGACCATATGCACGCGTCGCCCCCATCAGGTCCACCATCTCTGTGAGCGGATTAATGTCCGGATACGCGACATACCCATCGGGCCCGGCGTCGGGATGGCCGGGATCGTAGCGCTTGAGCGGCGGCGAGGGATCTTCGACTACCTGCGCGATATGCACACCAGGGGCCACCGGCCTCCCGCCAGCGGCACTGAGCGTGGGCAGAGCTGCCGAAGCCAGAGAACCGGCGGCCATGCCGCCCGAAGCCGCACTCAGGGAATCGAGAAACCCCGGATCGCCTTGATTGGCTGCGAAGACCACGTGCTGGCGGCGGTAGGGTCCGCCGGCGGCAGTCCGCGTGGTTTCCGCGTTGGCCATGTTGGTCGCCACCACCTCGGCGCGCATCCGTTCCGCCTGCATGGCTTCGCCCGAGGTCTCCATCAATCCAAAAAGATTCATACAGCCCCCTCCTTCCGTCTCTCCGGGTTACTTGCTATCGGCGCGGATGGCGTCCAGGACGCGTTGATACTCCTGGCGGAGCAGGGCCACGCCGGTCTTGAACTGCAATTGCGCCTCGGCCAGATTCAGGCCCTCGCGATCCATGGAGACGTTGTTGCCGTCGGGCCGCGCGACCAGCCCGTCCTCGGCCTTGATGTGCACCGGCCGGGGCGGGCGTCCCCGGTCCACCCCGTCCATGGCCTCCCGCATCTCGGCCTCGAAGTCCATGCCCACAGCCCGGTAGCCGGGGGTATCGATATTGGCCATGTTAGCCGCGGTCAGCTTGGCCTGGCTGGTGGCCAGGTCCAGGTAGCGGGCCAGCTGGTCGCTTAGCCGGGTTTCGATCTCCATGCCCATCGCAACCTCCCCCAGGCGGATCGCTCAGTTCACCGTGAAGCCAAAGTCGATATCTCGCGCGGTAAGAATAGCTTCCTCGCCGGCCAGAATCGCGCCCCGCTCCAGAACATGCTCCAGTTCGCGCACATTGCCCGGCCATTGGTGGGCGGCGAGTTTGGCCATTGCCCCCGGATCCACGCGCTTGACCGGCGCTTCGCGGCCCATTCGCTGCATGAAATGGTCTACCAAAAGCGTCAGGTCCTGGGCGTGCTCGGCCAAAGATGGGGTGCGGATGAGGAAGACGGCCAGCCGGTAGTAGAGGTCGGGGCGGAAGTTGCCCGCCTGCGTGTCCTGAGCCAGCGGCCGATGGGTGGCGGCCACGATGCGCACGTCCACCTTTACGGTCTCGTTGTCGCCCACCCGCTGCAACTCGCCGCTTTCGACAAACCGCAGCAGCTTCGATTGCAGGGTCAGCGGCATCTCGCCGATCTCATCCAGAAACAAGGTGCCCCCATCGGCGGCCTCAATGCGTCCGACGCGGCCCTGCACCGCACCGGTGAAGGCGCCGCGGGTATGGCCGAAGAGTTCGGCTTCAAGTAAAGCCTCAGGAATTGCCGCGCAATTGATGGCAATAAATGGCTTGCGTCTTCTCGTCGACATGCGGTGCAGAGCCTCGGCAACCAGTTCCTTCCCCGAGCCGGTGGGCCCTTCGATCAGTACCGGAGTCATGCGCGGAGCGACCCGTCGGACGCGACGGCCGACCTCAAGCATGCAGCGGGCATTACCGATCAGTTCCGGCAGCCGGTCGCTCGCGGCCGGCTCGGCCCCCTGGACGGGCAGCGCCACCCGGATGGGAACGACCGGAGAAGGCTCCGGCTTTTCGTGGATGGGGACCGTCGCGGCGTTCTGCGTTGAGAAGGCAGCCGCGGCCGCGTCAGCATTAATCGGGACCGGCCAAGGATCGGCGTGCATGCAACCGGGGGCCGGGTTCGGTCTGTTGAGCGCGGGCGCCGTGTTCCATGCCGCCGTGTCGGTGTCCTGGCTGCGGCGCAGAGCGTACAGCAGCTCCTGGCGATAGGGGCCGCGCGGGCACTCCTGGGCCGGGGAACTGCCGGCAGTCACCAGGTCCACCTGGGGAAAGCATCCGCGAAAGTCTTTGAGAAACTCGGCCAAATCCAGATCGGGCAGCCATGAGTCGACGATGATGGCCTCAGGAGCGGCGGCCTCTGCTTCAGCCCACGCCTGGGCGCCGCCCTCTGCTTCGCGCACCTGCCAGCGCAGGCCGGCAAGAATTTCTGCAAGCCGCTGGCGGAAGCTGCCATCGGCGCTGGCCACCAGTGCGGTGCGCGGCCGGATGCGGCTGGTGGAGGGAACAACGGAAGCCGGAACAGACTGCATGGGAATTCTCCTAATCGTTAAGCGAGCTGATGGAACTCAGTGCACCTCAGAGACCGGACCGATCACCGCCGGCCTGGCTGGAGGTGCGGCGAGGGCTATGGGAACACCGAGAAGCAGGTCGGCCTCCGAGGGTACCACGTAGCCCTGCCCGCGTACCGTCCGGATCAGATGGCCGGGAGGCGGATCCTTCAGCTTCCGGCGCAGATAGTTGATATAGACATCCACGATATTGGTGGTCTGCGCAGGCTCCAGATTCCAGACCGACTCCAGCAGTTCCACCCGCGAGACGCACTGGCCGCGGTTGAGCATGAGGTGTTCGAGCAAGGCAAATTCTTTGTTGGTGAGCAGAATAGGCTGGCCTCCGCGGCGAGCCGTGTGGTCCAGCCGGTCCAACTCCAGGTCCCCGGCCCGCAACTGCAGCCGCGCCTCCCGCTTGCGCCGCAACAGCGCCCTGCAGCGCGCCCGCAACTCATGCAGGCTAAAGGGCTTGATCATCAGGTCGTCGGCCCCGCGGTCGAGGCACCGGACACGCGTATCCACCTCCTGCCGTGCGGTGAGCACCAACACCGGCAGGTCGGCATCGAGGGCGCGAACCTCCTCGAGCACCTGCTCGCCGTCCTTGACAGGCATGTTCAAATCCAAAATGGTCAGATCGGGCATCTCCTGACGAAATGCCTCCACCGCGGCCCCTCCATCGCAGGCCAGGCGAACGCGATGTCCGTCTGCCTCCAGGCCGCGGCTCAAGAACAATCCCAGCGCCTTGTCGTCTTCGGCGATCAATAACCTCATGGCAGCCTTTCCGTTTGGCGGCGTCCTCAACTTGCGGCGCTTGGCCGCTCCGGCTGTTACGGGCATTGCCGTGTTTCACCGGGCCAGCTTAGCGTTCGCTAACCGCTGGCATCCTCAAATCTCACTCCGGACGAAGAGAAACTCAAGGCTGGAAGGAAGAAAGAAGGCCAGGCGATTCCAGAACTGGGTTCGTTCAGAAAGCATGTTCCTATAAATGCGCATGAACACTCCCACGTGACAGCCATCACAGCCCGCAAAGCGCTCTTTATGCTCCCTGAAGGAGACTGGCAAGCAAACTCCCGGGCCTCTCGTGCCTGCGCACCGTACGGGGAGCGAAATCGCGACTTTCGGGCTTATCGTTTGGGTTTGGTTTCATCCCCACGGGAAGCCGCTTTGTTCCGGTACATCGCGGCGTCAGCCCGAGCCAGAAGTTCCTTCATCGTCTCGTTGGGCAAGTGTTCCGCCAGGCCGACCGAGGCGTCGACTCGCAACTTCCCAGACCCGGAGCTGCCCTGCACGGTGTAGCTCCCGCAGACCCACTCCCGGAACCGGTCGCTCTGCGCTCTTGCGTCGCCGATCCCGCAATACAGAACGATGATGAATTCGTCGCCGCCCCAGCGGCCAATCAGGTCCGTGGAACGGCATGCCGACTTCAGTTTGCCGGCAAACTGCCGCAGCAGTTCATCGCCGGCCAGATGTCCATGATCGTCATTCACCTGTTTGAATCCATCGATGTCCACGATGGCAACGCAGAACGGCAGTCCGGTTTTGATGCGGAGCTCGATATGGCCTTCAATGCATAGCCGGCTGCGCAATCCAGTCAGCGAATCGCGGGAGGCGACCTCTTCAGCGGCTTCCAGCTTCGTTTGATAGCTTGATACTTCCAGGCGAAGCTGATCGAGGACAGCCTTGCCTTCGGCGGTCATCCTGTCGATCGAAGTCTTCAACTCCGACGCGCTCTTCTCGATGGATGCACGGATCTCGGTCAGGTCCTCCAGGTTGGCGATTCTCTTCAGGCGGGTCGTGACCTCGTTGATCTGCTGGGCACAGCGCTGGTCTCTTTGGCCCACCGATTCGGCGGTGCGCGCCATAACCAGCAATAGCTCTTTCACTTCGCCGGCTTGCTGCAGATGGTGCGTGGCGGTGCGCCGGCCCCAGCTCTGCAACTGTTGCCGCACCCCGCTTTGGGCGGCTTCAACGACCTCGGGCGTAACCCCGGACGAAAGGATTTGCTCAACTTTGCAAAGGCCCTGTTTCAGCTTCGGCCCAAGAGTTGGAGAGGCGTCCAGACTGCAGTGGCCCATCTCGATCAAGGCGGAGCGATACGCTGCCATGGCCACCGGAAGAAGGGCTTTTTCTTCAGGAGCATTTTCTTCCTGGCGAGCCTGTCCTTCTGGTTCGTCCTGCGTTTCCGAGGCGGTCGGTTCGGTATCAAGATACTTCTTCAGCGAGATCATTATGCCCACGGAGGATTGCTTTCCGCGTTGGGATCGAACGCGGGATGGAATACCCCCGGCATATCGGCAACTTCCCGGGTTCTCTTTAACTTTAGATGTATGATTGTTCCGCGCGAATCAGTGCTGAGAAAGGGCAATCCGAGCCGTGAAACACAAACTACCCCCAGAGCCCTGCGTACGCTGCCAAAAACCCACCTCGAGGAGACGGGACGGCAGACCCACGTGCATACGATGCTGGTTGGTGATCACCGGCCTCGAAATGGACAAGAAGATGCGCCGCATGGGCAAGCTCAAGGGGACACACGGGCGGTCCTAAGCTCTCTTTTGAGGACGGTCCGCCCTCGGCTCGATTCTGGAGTTTGAAGATGAGTGAAGAAGAGCGGCAAACGAAGCTGGCCAACTTCACCCATTCCAGACAACAAGGCGAGAAAGCCTACGGCGAGATGTATGAGGCGCATTCCTTCAGCCAGGCCAACGTCTGTTACAGCGATGCCAAGGAGTTTTTCTACGAGGCCATCCGCCTAGCGGAGGAACTGGGTTTGGCGCAGGAGTTGGATTCCCTGAGAAAACGCCTGGAACACATCAAGGGGGGTTTAGAAGCCAATGTGCGGGGTAAGAGGGGTTGAAGCCTTCCCAGTATCCCAATCCGCACTCCGTGTTCTGAAAGAAAAGTAAAAAGAAATGTTGCTATTCGCTCTTTATTCGCTATAATTTGCGCATGGCTGTCACACGAAGGCAAAAAGAGGTTGTCGACTTTCTGGAGTCGTTTGTGGCCCGCAACGGCTATTCCCCGTCGTTTGAGGAGATAGCGCGCGGAATGGGGCTGAAGAGCCTGGCAACGGTGCACAAGCACGTTACGAATCTGGAAAAGAAGGGACTGCTGGATCGCGTCCACAATCGCAGCCGCTCGATCGATGTGCTGCCGCCGGGCGCGCGCACCCGCTCCAGTGACAGGGTGCCGCTGGCGGGGCGGATCGCGGCCGGACTTCCCG
>Ga0326728_10003538_pt1 | contig 48122 bp, 40 predicted proteins | sample MB3enrmetagenome_FD_207602 | JGI IMG/M metagenome (GOLD analysis project Ga0326728, IMG submission 207602) | Lab enriched peat soil microbial communities from McLean, Ithaca, NY, United States - MB31MN | ecosystem: Environmental > Terrestrial > Soil > Wetlands > Peat | place: USA: New York...
CCATGAAGACCGAGGCCGAAATGCTCAAGTACCGCAATTTCGGCAAGAAGTCCCTCAACGAAATCAAGGAGAAACTGGCCAGCCTGGGCCTGTCCTTGGGCATGAACATCGATCCAGCCTTGTTGGACGCGCCCAAGGAGGAACCCAAGCCGGCCCAATAACCGCAATTTTATGCGCCATCTCAAACGCACCGCCAAGCTGGGCCGCACCGGCCAGCACCGCAACCGGATGCTGGCCAACCTGGTTTGCAGCCTGATCAAGCACCGCCGCGTCACCACGACCCTGGCCAAGGCCAAGGCCGCCCGCTCCGTCGCCGAAAAAATGATCACCCTCGGCAAGGCCGGCACGTTGCACCACCGGCGCCTCGCCTCCGCCCGCCTCTATCAGGATGAAGCCGCCGTCAAGGCGCTCTTCAACGAAATCGCCCTCACCCAGAAGGAACGCCGCGGCGGCTACACCCGCATCATCCGCCTGGCCCAACGCCAGGGCGACGCCGCCCAACTGGCCATCCTGGAATTTGTGGATGTCCCGCTGCCCGAAGCCGCCCCCGCCCCGGCTGCTGCGGAAGCGGAGAAACCTGCCGAAAAACCGGAGGAAAAGAAAGAAGCGCCCGCGCCGGCTTAAGGTAGTCTTGACATATTTGCAAAGGCCCGCCCCCCCCGGAGCGGGCCTTTTTTACGCGCCGCATAGCGCCGCTCTTCACCCTGCAATTACTTGCCGTCGAAACAACCTGTCACTGCCGCTGCCCAAACACACATCCCAATATCTGTAGGAGCCGACGTGAGGAGGCCGGGGTCTTGTAGGAGCCGACGTGAGGAGGCTGGCCGTCCCCTCTCCCTCACTGGATTGCCCATGAACGTCGCCCAAGCCCCGTCAGGGGCGAAATCTCTGTAGAAGACAATCGACAAAAATAGAAAGCCCCGTTAGGGGCGACATCTCCCGCCCATTGCTTGCAAAAAACTCAGATACGCCCCCTGAACGGTCTGCCAATTTCGGATCATTGCAGTGTCGCTGCCGACTTGGTATTCTCGGTTGCAATCATGATTGCGCTGGTTGAACAAAAGAAAAATGACCTGGCCGGCCTCTGTCGCCGCTTCAAGGTCGAGCGCCTTGAGCTGTTTGGCTCGGCGGCGACCGGCTCATTTGAGCCGGCATCCAGTGATCTGGATTTCATCGTGCGCTTCTCCGCCCTGTCCGCCGGCAGCTATCTGGACCGGTATCTCGATTTTGCGGAAGCTCTCGAACAACTCTTCCAGCGGCCTGTGGATTTGGTGACAGAGAGGGCCATCCGCAATCCCTATTTTCGTCGCAGCGTTGAAGCGACCCGCCAGCCGGTTTATGATGGTCAAAAACAACGGTCCGCCCTATTGAGCGATGCAGCCGGGAATATATGAAAGACGAAGGTGCTGAATTTGTGTCAATAGCGAGAATTTCTGACGCCCCGCTGAAGCCGTTGGGAAATGCCTGCTCACGGCTTCAGATACCCGGCCAGCCAACGAAATTGGTATTTGCAATTAATCTCGCAATGGTCGCGGCCATTATTATTATGACTGGCTGTAGCCAGGAGCATCAGGAATACATCGAGGGCCGGGGGCAAGCGGAGAGGGATCTGGCTCATGGGGAGTTCAAGGTTGCCATCGCCGACGGCAGCAACATACCCGCTTTTGCGGAATACGCCGAACTATTACATCAGCGATACCGTATCCGTTGGTTCATCTATTCTTTGCCTGCGAATCCTCGCGCTGCCGAGGCCAGGGTGCGTGGATATAACGAGGTGGCGTCGCCCAGGATCGAGCGCGAAATTGGTGCTCAGGTTTTGAAACAGACCATGGCGGACGCTCAGAAACTGCACGATGCGGCAACTGCCAAAAATGTGAGGTAAAGTTCAAGTTGCGTTTGCCGGCCTCAAGAAAGCCCACCGGTGGATAAAACGGCCAGGATTTTGCGGTGGGCGCTGGTGAAGGGGAGGCGATTGAGTTGCGGAATTGTTTTCCAGACGCCGGGCGTTTTGCCGGCGGTTCGGGCGTGGTAAGCTTCGAGCAAAATCCGTTGCCGCATGATGGAATGGCGGATCCGGCATATTGGCTGGCCACCCACAATCCGAAACCCGCCGTCCCTGCCGTCCCTTGGGTCCCTTTCGTCCCTCCGCCCCGCCTCCACATTCGGAAACTCCCAAAGTCGCGCATTCACAACCCCGCCGGGCCGTTGCCGCACCAGAAACCGGTTTTGCCGGCGCGCCACGAAAGCCACCCGTCGCCGTGCCGTGGTCGGCGCGCGCCGCGCGCGCGCGGGAAACTCCTCCACGCGCCCTTTCCGAAACGCAAAACAAAACCCGCGCGCGGGGCACTCGCCGCATTTCGCCTGGCGCGGCGCGCAAATCAGCGCGCCCAATTCCATCAAGGACTGGTTCAGCTCCGAACAGCGCGCCGGTTCAGCCAACACCAAATCCCTGGCCAACTGCCACAAAACGGCATTCGCCGTTTTGCCTCGCGGATCGCCTCCCACGCCAAAAAGGCGGCTCAACACCCGCATGACATTTCCATCCAGGACCGGCGCAGGCTGGTTGAACGCGATGCTGCTGATGGCCCCGGCGGTGTAACGGCCAATGCCGGGCAGGGCCAGAATGTCCTCGAACTTCCGCGGGAACCGCCCGCCATGCCGCCGCATGACGGCCTTGGCCGCGGCGTGGGCATTGCGCACCCGCGAGTAATAGCCCAGCCCCTCCCACAACTTGAGCGCCTTCTCCGGCCGCGCCCGCGCGAAAGCCGCCAGCGTCGGCAATTCCCGCATCCACCGCTCGAAATACGGCGCCACCGTCCCGACCTGCGTCTGCTGCAGCATGATTTCGGAAATCCAGATTGCGTAAGGATCGGTGGTGCGCCGCCAAGGCAGGTCGCGGGCGCTGCGCGCGAACCAGGCAATCAATCTCCGGGCGACGCGCCGGTTGTGCGATACATTGGAGATGGACGGCATTTCCACGGCTGGATCATAAAAGGGCAGCGCCATTTTGGCAGCCTGGAACGGATTCATGCGGAAGCCGTTATCCCGACACGTCAAGCGACTGCATCCGCCTCAGTTCCTGTTCCTGGTATCTCCTTCGCGCCGTTGACAAGGACCGCGGGTAAACAAGCAGCAGTATGGCCGCACCCAACAGCAGCGGGTAATAGACGCTGTAGCGTTGGTGCTGAGCGAGCGCTGCAATCCCCGCCACGCCGCAGAGGATGCCAAGCCCGATCTGAAGCTTGAGCAGAGCGATGACCAGGCCCCGGCCTTTGCCCATGGAGCAAAGCACGCCCACCAACCCGCCGAGACAGCCGAGTATGCTCCCGGCAATCCCGCCGATCAAACCCGCGGTCCGGTCCGACCACCAGGCATTCGCCGGGCCGCCATCGAGCGCGGGCTTGGCGCCCGAATATTGCGCCAGTTTCAGCGGCCCAAGATAGACCGTGCCCCGTCCGCGCAGGATGAGATTGATTTGCAGGCGGCTCGGCGGCCCGGAAGCGCCGGCGCTGTTGAAGGGCAGCGAAAACCGACGCCAATCCGATGTCCCGCTGATCTTTCCCATCTCGCCTGAATCACCCAGCGTGCGGGAAAAGTACTGGCCTTCGGGCATTCCCACCCGGGCCGGTGGGAAATAACTCCACATCTCCAGAAAGCCCTCGCCTTGCACCGCGTCGTATCGAATTTCACCCATAACAGCATACATTTGCGCCGCGATTTTGGGCTGCGGGATCGTCCACAAGGACAACTGCAAGGGCGCGTCGGCGGTGTTCTCGATCTTCAGCGCCTCGCGTCCGCTCAACATCAGGGTCGCGGCGCCGCGCGGCAGGTCGCCTGGGGCCCGATCTTTCCAATTCAATTCCGTTACCGTCTGCTGACTCCAGGCCCCGGCGCTGAACGTCAGCAACGCGATGGAAACAAGCATTCGTTTCATGATGGACCTTTCTTTTGCTGGGTATAGGCATGCAGAAGTTGTTTGAAGCTGGCGGCGTCCAATTTGCCTTCGGCGAACAAGGCGCGCAGGAGCCGTTCGTAGCCGTCATCAATCTCCCGGCTGTCGAGTACAGTTATTTTTGCGATCAGCCGATCCAGGCGCAACCGCAGCGTGGGATAAGTCACGTGGTACGCTGCCGCCAGGTCCTTAAGCGAGCCGGAAACAAGGATAAAGCGCTTGATGAATGCCAGATCCTCCTCTTCCACAAGATCAATCCATCGGCTCTTTTTCTGCTCTTCCATACTTCGTAATATTGAAGAATGGGTGCATAATACTCAAAATAAAATGAAAGTCAACTTCTATTTTATTAAATCTGTTGAGGCTTAAGTCGTTGATTATCAAGGGTGTAACCGCATGTTGCAGGTCTGTTGCTACTTGTGTTGCGGGTTAAGTCCTTGAGCGCCAACGATGTAGCGGATGTTGCGGGTTTCAAACGCTTAACATAGAATAGTCGCTTCGCGGATGATCCTCATACGAATGAGCACGGACGTGAAATAAGGCGGTTCAACGTGAGCCTGATTGTTTTTGAAGACGAACATCTCCTGGTCGCCAATAAACCGGCCGGATGGAGCACCCATTCGCCCGCCCCCTTCGCCGGCGAGGGCTTGTATGAGTGGCTCAAAAACCGCGAACCGCGCTGGAGCCGGCTGGCCATCCTTCATCGTCTCGACAAGGAAACGTCCGGCTTGATCGTCTTCGGCAAAACCACGCTGGCCAACCGGGCCTTGTCCGATCAGTTCCAAAAGCGATTGGTGCGGAAAAAATACGTCCTGCTCACGGACCGTCCGCCGCCCTCGGCCCCGTTGCGCGCCAAGTCGGCGCTGGTCCGCTCCGGCCAACGCTATCTCAGCCGCCCTGTTCATGCGGCGGCCGATGTGGCGGAAACCGTCTTTGGCGCCGGACAAGAATCCGTTGCGCCGGTTGAGGGCAGAGCTGTCTGGGTTGTCGAAGCGGAGCCGCAGACCGGCAAAACCCACCAAATCCGCGTCCACGCCGCCGCCCATGATTTTCCGATTCTCGGCGACACGTTGTATGGCGGCGCGGCGGCGGCCCGCGTTTATCTGCACGCCGGCGAATTGGGGTTCCTCCATCCCGCCACGCGCGAACTGGTGGCTTTCAGCGTCCCGGCTGAATTTTCCGCGGATCCGCGCCAGGCCTTGCGCGCCGCCATCATTGACCCGGCGCACACCAACGCCTGCCGCCTCATCCACGGCGCCGCCGACGGCTGGCCCGGCCTTTACATCGAGCGCCTGGAGGACTTTCTTCTGGCGCAGTCCGGCGCTTCCCTCGCTCCGGCGCAGCAGAAATGCGTCGAGAATTGCGCGCGGCGATATTCCGCGCGCGGTGTCTATCACCAAATCTTCCAACGCCAGATGCGCGCCGCTCCCCAATGGCTCAGCGGCGCGAAAACTCCCGAAGAACTCCTCGTGCGCGAGAACGGCTTGCAATTCTCCCTGCGCCTTGACGAAGGCTTTTCCGTCGGCCTGTTCCTCGACCAGCGCGACAACCGCCGCCGATTTCTGACCAGATACATCGCGCCCAAGCTGGAGATGCCCGCCGCGCCCGAAGTGCTGAACGCCTTCGCCTACACCTGCGGCTTCTCGGTGGCCGCGGCCGTTGCCGGCGCGCATATCACCAGCCTGGACCTGTCCAAAAAATATCTGGACTGGGGCAAACGCAATTTTGTTCTCAACCAGCTTGATCCCGCCCGGCATGAGTTCATTTTCGGGGACGCGTTTGATTGGTTTCGCCGCCTGGCCAAAAAGAAGCGCGCGTTCGACATCATCATTTTGGATCCGCCGACTTTTTCCCGCTCCAAGGAGCGCGGCGTCTTTCAAGTGGAGAAGGACTACGGGGCGCTGCTGGCGGCGGCCCTGCCGCTGCTGGCGCCGGGCGGCCTCATCCTGGCTTCATCCAACGCCGCCACCCTCGCGCCGGAGAAATTCCTCGACGCCATTGACCGTTCCCTGGCCGGAGGCCGCCGCCGGCTCCTGGCCCGGCAATACATTCCGCAACCGCCTGATTTCCCGGTGCATCGCGACGAACCAGCCCATCTCAAGACCGTCTGGCTTCAGATCGAGTGACGCCGCCCCAATCCATGCTTTCCAATGCCTTATTCTCAAAATATCTCGACACGGTTCCGAAATGGGCGTATTCAGCCAACCGTTGGAAAAATCCAGCTTCACAGTGGAATGTGGTTTTGGAAAAGTGAAGCTCTGATTTTTGAAGATGCTCATGTCCATCAGTTACAAAACACGTCCCAAGCCAAAGCCGCGCTCGAAAAAATCGACCAAGGGAATCTGGCCTTCGTCCGGTTCATTGGAATTGAAGGAGCCTTCCGCCGATTGCTTTGTTCGCAACATTGAAGTCCCGGAGTTTTTCGGCCAGCCATTGACCAAAGGCGAACGATTGCCGGTGGATTTATCCGCGTCGAATTCGGAGCCGCGTTTGTTTTATTCGCATCGGCACGGCGAAATCATACTGGGTGACTCCATTGAATGGCTGCGTAGCCTTGAGACAGGCTCGGTTGACCTCGTCTTTGCCGATCCGCCTTACAACATCAAGAAGGCGGAATGGGACACGTTCGAGTCGCAGCAAGAATACGTCAATTGGTCGGTTCGCTGGATTGAACAGGCGGCACGTGTCTTGAAGCCGGAAGGGACGCTTTATATCTGCGGTTTTTCGGAAATTTTGGCCGACTTGCGATTGCCTGCGTCGCGGTTGTTCAAGGGCTGCCGCTGGCTGGTCTGGCATTACAAAAACAAGGCGAATCTGGGCAATGATTGGGGGCGTTCGCACGAAAGCATTTTGCATTTCCGCAAGGGCCGCGAGTTCACGTTCAACGTGGACGACGCGCGGATTCCCTATGGCGAACACACGTTGAAGTATCCGGCGCATCCGCAGGCCGAGACGAGCCAATACGGCAAGGCGGCAAATAAAGACCGCATCTGGCATCCGCATCCTCGCGGCGCAAAGCCAAAGGACGTGCTGGAAATTCCGACGACTTGCAACGGGATGCATGAAAAGACGCCCCACCCGACGCAGAAACCGGAGGAATTACTGCGCAAGATCGTTCTCGCCTCGTCCAATCCCGGCGACATCGTGATGGATCCGTTCCTTGGCTCCGGCACAACAGCAGTGGTGGCGGAACAATTGAAGCGGCGCTGGAAAGGTTGCGATTTAAGCGTTGAGTACTGCCGATGGGCTGCGGATCGGATTGAGTTAGTCGAGGATTGGGCGATTGAAAAATGGATGCTTTATGATGAGCAAAATGCCGAAAGGAGAAAATCCATTAGATGAAAAGGCCGGCCCTCGGTGACCTCCAGGAAAGTCTGGCGGACAAGGCCGGGTTCAGGCGGCTGGACGACTACAAAAAGTTTTGTTCGGCATATCTCGCGCTGGTGGAAAAGGAACGGACCACACGAATCGTCTCCCCATCGCGCGAACACTACGTTTTTTATCAATACGGCAAGGCCAACAGGAACAAAATCACCCGCCCGCTCAATACGCATTTGTTTATTGAGTCGGTTGATAAACTGGCCGCTGCCTTTGACCGTTTTATCCAATTCCTGGGTGATTTGAAGAAATACCAGCAGGCTGTCGCGGACAGCAAGGGCCGCCAGCGGTATATGGAGTCCAATGAAATCAATCGCGTGGTTTATACGGTTCAGCAATCGGTTGGTTGCGTTGGGGATTCATTCGAAAACGCGAACCAATCACGAAAGCGCATCGGCCAGCTTTTTGAGTCGCTCGTGAAACTCATCATCAAGGAGATTGGAGTGGCATGTGAGCCACGGGTCATCAATCTTCCGATTCCGGGACACCCCGGCTGCGAAATGTCCTATGAACTGGATTTGGTGTTTTCGCGCAACAAAGCTATTATTGCCTCCGAAACCAAGCACATCCATCCGTCAGAGGTGGTGGGTTGGGTGAAGACCACCAGCAAGGATCGCATCGACAAAGTCTTCCTGGATAAATTTCTCCTGACCAAACTGCTTGGGCGTGAGATTCCGGTCGTCGCCATTTTTCTGCACGACGTTCAGCGCGCCAAACGGGGAGAGAGCATTTTTGGAGTCAATTCTACTTTCAAGAGCAACCACTTCCTTGGCTACACTGTTGCCCTGAACAGGCTGGATGGCGTTTACTACGTTGATCCGCGCCCCGAAATGCGGACCAACGAACGGCTGCGCGAACAAATCCGGGACTTTCAAAGTTTTCTCGTGCGCGATTTGTGGACGCTCGCGAATGAATGAATGGATGGCTGTGTAAACTGAAGGTTCTTCCTGACGCCAGTGTTGGAGTTGATCCATGATCGTTCCCCAGCCATTTCAATATCAAGGCAGCAAGCGGGCGCTGGCTCCGTTGATTCTGCAATATCTTCCCGCCACCACAACGAGGCTGGTGGAGCCGTTCTGCGGTTCCGCCGCCCTTTCCATCGCCGCGGCGGCGCGCGGGCGGGCGAAGGAGTTCTGGCTGAATGATTTTAACGCGCCGCTGGCAAAGTTGTTGTCTTTGATCGTCAACAGCCCGAAGGAGCTTGGAAAATTCTATACGGAACTCTGGCGCGAGGACCATGAGGATGCGCTGGAGCATTATTACCAGGTGCGGGAATCGTTCAATCGCACGGAGGATGCGCGGTTGCTTTTGTATCTGCTGGCCCGCTGCGTGAAGGGCGCGGTCCGCTACAACGCGGAAGGATTATTCAATCAAAGCCCGGATAAACGCCGCCTGGGAACGCAACCGGAAACGATGAAGGCAAGCCTCAGCGCCATTTCGGCGTTGTTGCGCGGGAAAACCATCGTCACCTCGTTGAGCTACGAGAATGTGCTGGCGAATGTGCGCGAAGACGATGTCGTCTATATGGACCCGCCGTATCAGGGAGTGTGCGGGGAGCGGGACTCTCGGTATTCCTCCGGGATTGTGTTCGATGATTTCGTGGCGCAACTTGGGGTGCTGAACCTGAAAAATGTCCGCTACCTGGTGAGTTACGACGGGCGTTTGGGAACTCGCAGCTACGGCAAACCTCTGCCGGCCAAACTGCGCCTGACGTTGGTGGAAATTGAAGCGGGACGTTCCTCGCAAGCCACCTTGCTGGGCCGGGATGAAATGACGGTGGAATCCTTGTATCTCTCGCCCGCGCTGGCTGAAGAATTGCAAGTTCATCCCAAAATCAGGTGTGGAGATTCCGCAGTTTGTCAAAGAGGTTCTGGCAAGAGCATTGGTTCACCGGCAGGCTTGCGCTGGACGCCTCAAGGGTTAAACTCCGGCCATGATCAGCTTTGAGAGCCTGACGGAACGCGAGGTTCTCGCCCTGGCCATTTCGCTGGAGGAGGAGGACTCCCGCATCTACGACGCCTTCGCCGAAGGGTTGCGCCAGCAGTATCCCAACCAAGCCGAGTGCTTTGTCAAAATGCGCCAGGAGGAAGAAGGCCACGCCCGACGCCTGCGCGAACTCCACCATGCCCGCTTCGGCGATTACGTCACCCTCATCCGCCGCGATGACGTGCGCGGGTTCATCAAGCGCAGCCCCATCTGGCTGAAGCGTCCGCTGAGCTTGAAAGCGGTGCGCAAGCAGGCCGCCTTGATGGAAATGGAGACAAAACAGTTTTACGAGGCCGCCGCCCAGCGCGCCAAGGATGCCGACGTCCGCCATTTGCTCATGGATTTGGCAGCCGAGGAGCAGGTCCACATGCTCATGGCCGAGCAGCTTGGCGAGATAAGCTTGACCCCGGAGGAGGCGGCGGCTGAGAAACGGCGGTTTGCCTTGCAGATCGTCCAGCCGGGCCTGGCCGGGTTGATGGATGGCTCGGTATCGACCCTGGCCCCGCTCTTTGCCGCCGCTTTTGCCACGAAGCAAAGTTGGCAGACCTTTCTGGTCGGATTGGCGGCCAGCCTCGGCGCCGGCATCAGCATGGGCTTTGCCGAAGCCTTGTCCGATGACGGCACCCTGACCGGGCGCGGCCACCCCTGGGCGCGCGGCGCGGTGTGCGGCAGCATGACGGCGGCGGGCGGCCTGGGCCATACGCTGCCCTTTCTCATCCCCAATCTTCACACCGCCCTGGCGATTGCCCTGGCCGTGGTTTGCGTGGAGCTGGGCGTGATTTCCTGGATACGCCACAAGTATATGGACAGCCCCCTGACCACCGCCGTGCTGCAAGTGGGCCTGGGCGGCGCGCTGGTCTTTCTGGTCGGCGTCCTGATCGGCAGTTCCTAGCCGCGCCCGCGGAATGAGCCTGGCCGTAAAGTCGTTGTTGCTGGATTTGGACGGCACGCTGATCGATTCCAGGCCGGGCATCCTCGAAAGTTACCGCGTGGCGGCGGAGAAGGTCTTTCCGGGGCAGGCCTATGACGTGGCCGCGGTTGCCGTCGGCCCGCCCCTGCCGCAGATGTTCCGGGCCTCGTTTCCAAATGCTTCCGCGGCGCAAATTGACGGCCTGGTCAAGGCCTTCCGGGACTACTACGAAACAAGGGGCATGTTGAAAACCGCGCTCTTTGACACGGCCGCCGGCCTCCTGGCGCGGCTCCAGGAACGGGGCCTCGCCCTGTTCATCGTCACCAACAAACCCCTGCGCATCTCGCTCTCTATTCTTGACAACCTGGAGGCCGCCCGCTTCTTTCGCGCCGTTCTGGCCATCGATTCCGTCCAGCCGCCCTTTGCCGGCAAGCCCGCCATGATCCGCCACCTCTTGGATTCCCATCATCTCAGCCCCGCCGGCACCCTCTATGTCGGCGACACGGGCGAGGACGCCGCCGCCGCCGCCCTCTGCGGCCTGCGGTTTGTCTGGGCGGCTTATGGATACGGAAAACCTTCCCCGGACCAGCTCAAGTCGGCCTTTGGGACGGTGCGCCGCTTCGGAGATTTGGCGAAGATTTTATAGCATTTCAACAAGAACTGTAGCCGCAATTACGCGGACAGCAGGCTCCGCAGGAGCGTCGCCCTACCGAGGCGGTGGTAGGGCGAGGCTCCCGCCGAGCCATTTTACGGCTACAGCTTTTCTTAAACCGCTATAGATCGGCAATAAGCCTACTCCCGCGCTGGCGGCAGTTTGGGCGGGAAAAAGGACGCGAAAATCTCCCGCATGGCAAAAACAGGCAGGCGCAGCAGGTTGAACCAATGCGGGTCCTCCTTGCGGATGGTGCGAAGCGTGCGCAGGAACAGCTTCGGGCTGCGCGCGCGGACCGCCGCCATCCCGTTCAAGAAAAACGCCCGGCAGGAGCAGAAAAACAGGCTGTCCCGCGCCAGTTTGTCCCATTCATCCCGGAACATTTCCTGGACGGCTTTGTTGTTGAGGCAGCGGCGCGTGATGAAGTACCAGGCCTCGATCTTCAGGCCGACCTGATGAAGGTGCATGGTGTGGTTGGTCGGCGTGAAACGCCAGGCGGAGAGCACCTGGTCGATGTAATAAAAATCCCAGTGCGGCGCCATCTTCATGCATGTGTCCAGGTCGCCGGCAAAATCCGCCCGCTCATCGAACGGCAACGTGGCGCGCAAGGCCTCCGTGCGGAACAGCACCCCGCTGGGAACGCAGCACGGATACTCCGGCCCCGTCAGAAACTCCCGCACCACCTGTTTGCGGGGGACCAAGGCGTCGCCGACCCGGTAGCGGTAGCGGTATTGCTTGGTGCGGAAGAGATAAAACTTGGGGTAGATGCGCCGGTCCTCCTCGTCGATCAGGGCCATCGGCGCCATCACCAGGCCGACGGTGGGATTTTTCTCAAAAGCATCGACCATCAACTCCAGGAACTTCGGCCGGATCAGGTCGTCGTCCATCAGGAACTGCACATATTTGCCCCGGATGAGCGAGGCGGCGCGCAGGTGGCTGGCCAGCGAGCCGATGTTGCCGTTGTTGCTGTAATAACGGATGCGCGGATCGTTGATTTTGGCCACCATTTCGGCCGAGTCCTGGTTGGTGCTGTTGTCCGTGATGATGATCTCGAAATCCGTGAAAGTCTGGGCCAGGCACGCCTGGACGGTCCGGCGCAGGTACTCGGGCCGGTTGTAGGTGGGGATGCAAATGGTGACCAGCGGCGTATTCATGCTTGGGCCGGGCGCTCCGGTCCCCGCCGCCTTGAGAAAAGGCCGGGAATCTCAGACCGAACGCCGCGGAGCGATATTTTCACCCCTCGGTTATGCGGATAAATCGTCCCGCTGTCAATCCAAGAGGGGCTTTGGCCCGCCCGGGAAAAGCGCGCCCGGACCGGGCGGGCGGGCAGAAAGAGTTTGCGCTGATGGGGGTTTTGTGGTTGCATCCCGCAACTCGGTAATCGCCCAAAGCCGGGGCGTTATCGGCCTTTGAGAGACGCTGCCATGAAAACAACAAAAGGTTCATTTGGACCAGTCGTCCTCTCACCGGCACACGCGGCGCGAATCCGGGCCTGTGACAGCCACGCCGCCTTTGCCCGCTGTCCGAACCCCCTGGGACGCAACCGCCTGTTGGCATGAAGCCCGTCCGTCGCATCTCCATCGTTGTCCCCTGCTACAATGAGGAAGCAGTCCTGCCTCAACTCTTCCAAAGGCTCACCGCTGTCGCTTCGCGTTGGGCAGCGGACTCCCTGGACTACGAGGTGATCTGCGTCAACGACGGCTCGCGGGATGGGACCTGGCCGTTGCTCAAAGCCAGGAGCGAGGCCGATCCGCACTGGCGCGCGCTTTCCTTCGCCCGCAATTTCGGCCATCAGGCCGCCGTCAGCGCCGGGCTCTACCATTGCGCGGGCGATGCCGTGGTGGTGATGGACGCCGATTTGCAGGACCCGCCCGAAGAGATTGGCCGGTTGCTGGAGAAATGGCGCGAGGGCTACCAGGTCGTTTACGCCGTGCGCAAGAAAAGGCGCGACCCGCCTCTCAAGCGGTTCCTGGCCTGGGGCTTTTATCGCTTCTTTTCCAAGCTGGTCCCCTTCCGCGTTCCCACCGACTCGGGCGATTTTTGCCTGATGGATCACGAGGTCGTTGCGGTCCTCAACGCCCTGCCCGAGCGCAACCGCTATCTGCGCGGATTGAGGAGTTGGTGCGGGTTCAAACAAATCGGCGTTGAGTTCGATCGCCATGCCCGGGCCGCGGGCGTGGAGCAGTACACCTTCGGCAAATCCCTGAAACTGGCGCTGGACGGCGTGTTTTCCTTTTCAACCATTCCCCTGCGCCTGGCCTCGTATCTGGGATTCCTGGTTTCGAGCCTGGCCTTGCTGGGCGCGATCTTCACCTTCTTCCAAAAGATTTTCGCCAAACAATTCGCCCTCATCGGCCTTGCCCCCGGCCCCGGATTCCCCACCGTGGTCATCTCCATTCTCTTTCTGGGCGGGGTGCAACTGATTTGCCTGGGCATCCTGGGGGAATATATCGGCCGCGTCTATGACGAAGTGAAGGGACGCCCGCCGTGGATCATCCACGAACGCGCCGGCTTCGGCAGCCCTCCGGCCGGTGGCGGCGCGCCGCCGGCGACCCCTCCGCCAGGCTTTTTGTGAAGACCCGCCCCATGCAGATTTCCCTCCGCAACCGCCTTGCGCCGTTGCGCCAAAAAGGAGTGGCTCCCGGTGCCTGACAAGAAAGTCCTCATCATCGGCGGGGGGGTGACGGGATTGACCGCGGCCCACCGGCTGTGCCGCGAGCGCGGCCTCACGATCACGCTGGTTGAAAGCTCGCGGGACCTGGGAGGTTTGGCGGCCGGATTTCCCTTGCTGGGGACCCGCCTGGAAAAGGCCTACCACCATTTATTCTTGACAGATACCCATGCTTTGGCCTTGATCGAAGAACTGGGCCTCTCCGGCAAAATGATGTGGTGCGAAAGTTCCGTCGGGGTTTGCCTGGGCGGCCGCATCTATCCGTTTACAACGCCCCTGGACCTGCTCAGGTTCAAGCCCTGCGGGTTGTTGGGTCGCCTGCGCTTCGGCGTCGTGGCGCTCTATTTGCAGAAAAGAAGCCACTGGCGCCCCTTGGTGGGAAACACCGCGCATGACTGGATGGCGCGGGCCTGCGGCAAAGACGTGATGCGGACCATCTGGACGCCGTTGTTAAAGGGCAAGTTTGACAAGTATTGGGACGCCGTTTCCATGGCCTGGCTGTGGGCGCGTATTCACAGCCGGGCAAGTTCGCGCCCCCGCGGCGGCGGCGGCGAAAGATTGGGCTACATGTCGGGCGGCTTTGCCGAATTGATCAACGCCCTGGAAGCCGAACTGACGCGGCGCGGGGTCCGCATCCGCGCGGGCGTGTCGGTGAAAGCCTTGCAAGTGGCCAGCGCGCGTTGCGCCCTGCTGGCGGATGGGGAAACCGTGCCGTTCGATCAGTGCCTCTTTACCGGGCCTTCCCCGGAATTCGCCAGGCTTCTTCCCTCGGGGCAAGCCCCCGCCGAATACGCGCGCAAGCTGGCGTCCATCGTCTATTTGGGCGCCATCTGCCTGATATTCGCCTCGGACCAGAGCATCTCCGAACAGTACTGGCTCAACATCCACGAGGCAGGGGCCCCTTTTCTGGTCTTCATCCACCATACCCGCCTCGTCGGAACGGAATTGTACCAAGGCAAACACGTCTATTACATCGGCTGCTACAAGCCCCAGGACAGCCCCCTCTTCTCCTTGAACGACGACGAACTGGCCAAGCTTTGGTTCGGCTACTTGAAATCCATATTCCCCCACTTTGACCCCGCCCGCGTGAGTGAACGCCATGTCTTCCGTCTCCGGGCGGCCCAGCACATCGTGGACACCGCCTACGAGCAGAAAATTCCCGATTACCAAACTCCGGTCCCGGGACTGTTCCTGGCCAATTTTTCGCAGATTTTCCCCGAAGACCGCGGCATCACCTACGCCGTGCGGGAGGGGCTCAAGGTCGCCCAATTGATGCATCCCGCCTAAGTTTTGGCTTTGAAGTTTGCCCCGGCCGCTCCTACCCTTGGCCCGATGTTCGAAGCCTCTGAGCTGTTTGATTTGAGCCAGACACAGCACGCCGCCATTTTTGACGGCTGCCGTTATGCTTGGGAGGCTTTGCCGAAAATCGCCGCCTATCTCGCCGCCCATCTCCGGCCCGGCTTGCACAACCTCTGCGAAGGCGTGGCCTACGTCGGCGAAAAGGTTTTCATTGGCGAAGGCACCATGCTGGAGGACGGCGCCATGATCAAGGGGCCGGCCATCATCGGCGCCAATTGCCGCATCCGCCACAACGCCTACATCCGCGAGAACGTCATCATCGGCGACGGCTGCATCGTGGGCAATTCCACCGAGATCAAGAATGCCCTCCTCTTCAACAACGCCCAGGCCCCGCATTTCGATTACGTGGGCGATTCCATTCTCGGCTGCAAGGCCCACGTCGGGGCCGGCGTGGTGCTCTCCAACTTCACCCTCTTCGCCGGGACGGTGACGGTGGAGATCGACGGCAAACCGTTCGACACCGGGCTGCGCAAGTTTGGGGCGCTGTTGGGGGACGGCTGCGAGATCGGCTGCAACGCCGTCCTCAGCCCGGGCAGCATCATCGGGCGCAACTCGATCATTTATCCCAACGTTTCGTGGCGCGGCATCCTGCCGGAGCGCATGATTGTCAAAAATAAGGCCGTCCAGGAGGTCGTGGCGCGGCGGCGGCGCGCCGGCCAATCGGAAGCGGCCCCATGATCCGCCTGGTGGAAGACCCGCCGGCCGGACAGCCCGCCGGCCTGATCGAGCAGGTCGAAGCCATCTTCTCGCCCAAGGGCCTCCTCTCCAAGTCGCCCAACTTCGAATACCGCCCCCAACAGCAGAAAATGGCCGTGGCCGTGGCGCGGGCCTTGGAGGAGCGGCAACATTTGATCGTCGAGGCCGGCACGGGCGTGGGCAAAAGCCTGGCCTATTTGATTCCAGCGATCCTCTTTGCCGTGGCCCGCCGCAAGAAGGCCGTCATCTCCACCCACACCATCAACCTGCAGGAGCAACTGATCGACAAGGACCTGCCCATGCTGGCCAAAATCCTGCCCGTCAAGTTCAGCTTCACCATGTTGAAGGGCCGGCAGAATTATCTTTGCACCCGCCGCCTCGAAAAGGCCGCCCGCCAGGCCGGCCAGCTCTTCACCTCGCCCGAAACCGAGGAACTGCGCCGCATCCACGAATGGTCCAAAAAAACCGGGGACGGCAGCCTCTCGGATTTTGAGGTCGAGCCTGATCCGCGCGTCTGGCAGCAGGTCTGTTCCGAACGCGGCTTGTGCTCGCCCAAGATTTGCGGGCATTCGTCCGATTTCGTCAAGGACGGCGGCCAGGCCTGTTTCTTCCAGAAAGCCCGCAGCCGGATTCTGGCGGCCGACGTGCTGGTGCTCAACCACACCTTGTTCTTCATGCACCTGGGCGGGTTGGAGGAGGAAATGGAAGGGGGGATCTTGTTCAAGAACGACTTCGTGATCTTCGACGAGGCGCACACGCTGGAGAAGGTCGCCTCGCGCCACATCGGCCTGAGCGTGTCCAGCGCCCAATTGCGCTACGCCCTGCATCGCCTCTGGAATCCCCAGACCAAAAAGGGCCTGCTGGCCGTCCTGCGCCGCGGACGGGAGTCGCTGGTCACCGACGCCCTCAAGGAGGGGGAAATGTTTTTCGCCGCCGTCGAAAAGACCTGTGACGCCATCGCGGCGGAGCGGGCCGGCGCCGCGGACGTCCCCCGCCGCTGGGGCGAATTGCGCATCCGCCGCCCCGGCCTGGCGCCGGACAACCTGACCCTGCCCCTGCAACGCCTGCGCGAGGAAGTCAGCGCCCTCATCCGAACTGTCAACGATAAGGATACCGCGCAGGAACTGGCCGGGTGCAACCGGCGCCTGGTCGAGCTGCGCGAGCAATTGGCCGTGTTCCTGGGCCAGAGCGCCCCGGAACACGTCTATTGGGTGGAGCGGACGGGCAAAACCCAGCGGAACCTGGCCCTCAACGCCGCGCCCGTCAACGTGGCGGATTATCTGCGGCAGCGGCTCTTCGGCGCCGACACCTCGGTCATCATGACCAGCGCCACCCTGGCCGTCGCCGCCGGGCGCGGGGCGGACGATGCCGGCGGCGGCAAAGCCTCGCCCCTTCTCTATTTCGCCCGGCAGATCGGCGGCGAGGAATCCGTTTTGCTGCAAGCCGGCTCCCCCTTTGATTACCAGCGCCAGATGAAAATGTTCGTCGCGGCCAAAATGCCCGACCCGCGCGACCCGCAATATGAAGACAGTCTGGTCCATTGGATCGAGCATTTCATCCGCCTCACCCACGGCAAGGCTTTCGTGCTGTTCACCAACTTCAAGCTGATGCTGGAGGTGAGCGGGCGCATGGAAGGGTTCTTTGACGAATTGGGCCTGGACTATTTCGTGCAGGGCACCGGCACGCCGCGCTCCCTCATGCTGCACAAATTCAAGCTGGACGTTGATTCAGTGCTGTTTGGCACGGACAGTTTCTGGCAGGGCGTGGATGTTCCGGGCGAATCGCTCTCCAACGTCATTATCACGCGGCTGCCCTTTGCCGTGCCCGACCATCCGCTGGTCGAGGCGAAAATCGAAGCCATCGAGGCGCGCGGCGGCAATTCCTTCCTGGAATATTCCCTGCCCGAAGCGGTCTTGAAATTCCGCCAGGGCATCGGCCGCCTCATCCGCACCAAAACCGATCAAGGCATCATTGTGGTGCTGGACAACCGGATACTGACCAAGCGATACGGCAAGGCCTTTCTGGATTCATCCCCCAAATGCCCGATGGAAGTGGTCTAAACCGGAACGATTCAGTTGGTTCCGGGGAGCGCGGTCGTCTCGACCGCTGTTGTCGGCGTCTCGCCGACAACCATCGTAGCCTTGATGGCTTCACCGAAGAGTTGGCGCCACAAGGCCTCATCACTGGCTGGCGGGACGCCAGCCAGAGCGACCGGGACGGTCGCGCTGCCAAAATCCAATCGCATGGTTTCGGCTAGGCTATATCACTTCACCCACAGCAGCGACAAGGACAGCAAAAGAAAGACCAGGCCAAATCCAAGAGGAACCCAACTCAACGGCGACACGCCGTATTCGAGGACAGATTGCTCGGGCTTCCTGGGATTCACGAAGACAATGACACTGGCGCCGGCTGGATAGCGGGACACCACGGCGTCGGCATCCGCCCGTTCACCAGAGATGTGATTGTGAAGTAATAGTGTATGAATAGCTTTTTCGATTTTAAAGCCGATGATCCCTATGGATATAATTAACTTTACATCATTTACTTCGGCAATGCTAAGTTGGATGCAGGTAATCTGACAGCCTCGTGAACGGCGGCGAAATTGAGTTGTCAGGGATAGACAAGGCGGAAATAGCCGGCGGACTGAGTGGAACTGATCGGGATGACGACCTGGTTCGTGGTCGCACTGTTTGGCAACCGAACCCAGTCGTTTATATTTGCGCTCACGCCTTGATTCAGATTGTTGGTCTGAGTGAGCAACGTCCAGCCCGTGTGATCCGCCGGCCAAGACAAGATCAGGTTATTGCCGATTAACGTTCCCGTGAGGTTCGTGGAGTTGGTCGCAATCGCCTGGCCGATGAACGTAACGACGCTGACCGCAGGCAAAGTGCAGGTGAAACTGGCGTTGGTGAGGTCGATGGCCGGCTGGCTCGCGAGGGAAAGCGTTTGAGAGGTTATCCAAGGTGTGACCGCGATGCAGTTGAAACCGGCAAGATTGAAGGTTTGAGCGAAGTCCGATCCATTGGTGTTAATCGCCACGATTGCGAAATTGCCTGAAGCGGGGTCTTTGTAAGCGCTGATGGAAGTCGCGCCGTTATTGGATGCGCCGATGCAGTAATAACCGGGACGAACGAATTTCGAAAACTGGCCAAATGTGTAGCCGCTCAAGTAGATGTTGCCATTACTATCCACCAGATTGATGTCGTCATCATACCAGTCGGCGACCCACCACCAGACATAGGCGCTCATCTGGGCCATCATGCAGTTGTTGATTTCCTCGGCCATCAGAATGCTGTTTGTCATGTAGTCTCGCACGTTGGAAATATAATGCTCGGTCATCCAGACGTGCTTGCCATGAGCGAGCGCGTTGATATGTGGGTCAAGGCCGCCGCCGTAAATGTGACCCGCCAGAATGGTGAAATTGCTCACCGCCGTGGGGTCATTGATTACGGGATCGGAGTAGGAGTCGTTGAAACCGATGCACTCAGGCATGGCGATGGGTTTGCCGATGGCCGGGCAGTTGGTCTTCACGAAGTTGTAAATGTCGGCTGGCGTCCAATTGGCGCCGTCGGGTTCGTTTTGAAAGGAAACGTAATCCAAACCCATGGTGTTCGCGGCGTTACTTAGCCAGTTGGCGTAAGCCGCTGCGTTGCTGGCAATCAGTTCCCCGTTGGTGTCGGCCCATTGGGATGGAACGCTCCATTCAGTTCCCAGCACCATGGCGCCGGCGGCGTGCGCCGCCGCGGCATCGGCGATTTGATCGCTCCCGATTCCGTCGATTTGGACGCGGCAGATCGAAAAGCCAAGCGTTTGATACAGCGCATTGTTCTTGGCGCTGCCCAACGTGCCGCACCACGCTGTGGAGAAACCAAAGCCGTCAATGCGCTGGAAGACATTGGTCCAGTCCACCGTGCATTGTCCGTTGGTGGGGTTTTGCCACTCCACATCCAGGTCATCTATGTAATAGGCGGCGTTCGTGCTGGAAGGCACTTCGGCATACAGAAACAGCGACGTGACCGCGCCGGTGGGATTGAACGTATATTGACCCTCAAGCTGGGTCCAACCGTTCGTGGACACGGTGCCCGAAGCCGTCCAGGTGTAGGACGTTCCGCTGCTGTCCGACTCCTGCATGGTCAATGACATGGTCTGGTTGGAGCCGCCCGCCAACAGTATCCACGCCGAAATATCGTAGGTCTGCCCCGGCTGCAGGACGCCCAGGAATGATTGGGCAATGCCATTCCAGGTGGCGCTGCGGTTGGTCACCGAACCGGCGTAATTACCCGAATGGACGCAAGTGGACTCGGCGGATATCGTGCATGGGCCAAAGGCAAACCAGCCCGTCGTCTCGCCGGTCTCGAAGCCGGGATTCGTCGCGAGATTCTGAGCTGAGGCGATTCCAATTTGGATCATTAAGCCCAGGACGAATGCACCCAGTAACCGGAGCCGGCTCTTGCTTGATGAGTAGTCCGGCGTGGCTGGCAGCGGCATGGCGGTGGATGCTATGTTAGCTGGGCTTTGCGCCGAATGGTCCGCATCCAGTTGCAGCAGCCACAAACGTCGCAATGGTTCCACCCGGGATTTCCCATTTGATTTGCTGCTCATCGCTTAAACGATCAGTTTTTGGCTGTTTTCGTAATTATCTTCCCACCGCCCGGATTTGCAAGCCATTTTTTCGCCTCGTTTTCACATTAGGGCACTACCCAGCAAGGAGATCGAGAGGAAGAGGAGACCAACCGCAAGAGGAACCCAACTCAACGGCGACACGCCGTATTCGAGGACAGATTGCCCGGGCTTCCTGGGATTCACGAAGACAATGACACTGGCGCCGGCTGGATAGCGGGACACCACGGCGTCGGCATCGGCCCGTTCACCGGAGATGTAATTGTGAAGGCGGCGGCGCGATGATTTAAAGGTTTGACTGTTAATGGCGTATTCGTACTCAATCGCCGGGACATGGACGGGAACGCCTTCGGTGATTGGGGAGGCCTTCTCCTCCACCTTGGATGCCACAATTGTCCCTGTAACCTTCAGCCATTTCGCCGGCGCAAACTCCCGCCGGATGGTCCACGCCCCATACCCCAGCGGCACAAGTCCAAACGGCAACCCAATCCAAATGGAAAAAGGGTTTATTCCCTGGCCGCCAACGGTCATGCGCTTGTGTCCTGCTCCGGCAGGCGGTAGTCCCTGGCGTTAAGGACGACCCCTCCGCCTAAAATCAGCGCCGCCCACACCCAATGGGTCGTCATGAACTCCCGGAACAGTTGCGGGTTGTTGCGTTTCAGGACGGGGACGGAATAGATGTACGTATTGAAAGAGTGGCGGCGTTCCCGAATGGCGCGTTCTGTAAACGGCAGGAACATGGCGGGCCGCGTCGTCCTGCCATGAATTTCCTGATACGCCGCCACCGCCAGCAAATAAATGCCCAGCAGCATCAGGATGTATGAGAGCAAGCGCATAAGTTAAACCATATGCAGTACGGAACTGCACTGTCAACTGCGGCCCAAAGCTCCGTAGGAGCGTCGTATCTGTAGTACTAACCCACAAAAGCAAAAGCTCCGTAGGAGCGGCATAGTGCAATTGCGAACCAAACCTGGTATTCAACCCCGGCAAGACCTTCCGGTTGCTTGCGAGAGTCAGGCTGCTATGCAAGCCTGCCCCCCGTCCCCCTGTTGTCGCAAATGTTGCTCAGAGAGGGTCACTTCCCTTGGCCAATAGTGGCATTGCGAAAACACCACTCGAACCCCCCGGACGACAACAATCGGCGTGCCTCAAGGGAGTGATATAGTCTCGTGGGGGGTCGTTGTGATGATATCGGGAGAAAGCAGCACGCTTTGTGGCCCTGAATCGACCGTGCTGGTTGTGGATGTCGCGCCTGTTCCATTCGTACTTGAGCAGGCGGATAGCGACACAAGGGCGGCGGCGGCAAGGCATGCGATAATGAGTTTCTTCATAAGCAATTTCTTTCTATATTGTTTCTTTACAAGATAAATCTACGCCATGAGCGGGTGATATGATATGGGGTGTAACCCGCCTTTGGGTTATTGTCCAGTCCAGGGGTCAATCCTCACTAATTTCACTTTTTATCCTTCTCGTCGATAGTCCCAGAATTTGGTGAACAGTGCCTTGGCCGCCCAGGCTCGCGCTACTGTTAAACGGGAATACCACCTCCTCCCGGCATCTTGCAAGGCGCTTTTGGCGTGGTGGGTCGGCAATTATTTCGCCGTTTGCGGGGAAAAGGCGATGACTGTGGCGGAATACGGCGGAAAGACGCGCGAGAATTGCGGCGCGGCACCGGAGAAAACGGCTTGGGCGATGTCTTGCGGGCCGGAACCGGTGCGGGCGGCTTCATCCTGCGGAATTCCGCAGTCGTAAACGGAAGCGGACGGCGCAGGTTGGAAATTCGCGATGGAAAAATTCGCGGTCAGTGCGGCGGCGGGGCTTTTATTGATAACAAGCAAGGCGAGTGAGCCATTGATTCGTCTGGCCGCATATACAGCGAGGAGCTTGTTGTCGCTGGAGGCGTGGACGATGCGGTCCCCGGCGCGGGCGAACCATTGGAGGAGCTTGAATGTGTAAAAAGCAGGATAGCGATCGCGGGAAAGCATGCCGTAAGAGCCGTAGTTGCGCCAACCGTAGAGCGAGGCGCTGTTGTTGTTGGTCTTGTCCCGGCCGACGTCGAGGCCGTTGCGCCAATTCCACCAGAAGAATGTTTTGAATTCCGTCAGGGCGATCTGGCCGAAGCTGTCGGCGAGGAACAGGCCGTTGACCAGGCTGGTGGTCTGCTTGCCGGGCTTGAGGGGAATGGAATTGTTCTCGGTGCAAAAAAGCTCGACGGCGGCGGCGGCGGGACCGAGGTGCTTGTTTAATAATTGACGGACGTAGGCGGCCTTCTCGGGCCATTTGGCGGCGGCTTGGAGAAGGGTGGCGTCGCTTTCCTTGCCCGGCAGTTGGGGATAATAATGGAATATGACGAAGTCGGGCGTGACGCCTTCGTCTTTGAGGGCTGAAAGAAGCGCGGGCGTCCAATGATCGGGATTGTACCAGGAATCCTGGGTCACCGGAACGCCGATTTTGATGGCGGGATCGGCGGCTTTCATTTGGGCGAAGTAATCGCGGGCGCGGCGGGCGTAGGTGAGCGGGTCATGCGCCGGGACGTTGTCGTCGCGTTCCCAATTGCCAAAGTTTTCGTTGCCGATTTCCCAATATCGGAACTTGCAATGGTTGGTGACATTGGCGCAACGAACCCACGCGGCCGCCTCTTCCGGCGTCCCGGAGCCGTAATTAACGGTGATGACAACCTGAGCCTGCAGGTTGGTGGCGACGTGCATGAAATTCTTGAAGGAGGTCGCCCAATGGGCCGGGGCGGGCGCACCGCTGTTGGAGGCCCAATGATATTGATCGGAAATGGAGCCGCCGGGGAAACGCAATGCCAGCGGGGCGGCTTCGCGGAGCAAGGCGATGGAATCGAGCGTGTCGAGGGTGAAGTCCCAAACGGCGGTGTTGACGCCGAACATGGCGGCGTCGAGGGTGCGGACGATGGCGTCAAAGTCCACGTCGACGCGAACGGTGGAATCGGCTGCGCCGCCGCTGGCTGTTGTCAATATTAACATGCAAAGTCCGAAAATTATTCCGTTCTGGCGTCGCATGGACAATAAGGAGTTGGCCGGGATTTTCCCCGGGATTTCCCATTTGGATTCTTGCCCACGACCAGCATGGGCTTTTTTAGTCAACTGGGATTTCCCATTTGTTTTGTTGTTCATGGCGTAAATGATCTGCTTTTGGCTGTTTTCGTGATTATCTTCCCACTGCCTGCATTTGCAAGCCACTTCGCAGTGCCAAAACTTCGTTTTTCGGTGCAGCGGGGTCAACCCACGGTATGGTTCGTTTTTCCATGGTTTTTAATCATTTATCGCCTCTTGCCCGCATGGGGGCTGGTTCAGGACGGGGACGGAATAGGGTTGGGCTTCTGAATCATATTTTGCGCAACCTGAAACCGAATATGGCGCAGACAATAGCGGCTGTTGCAATCCCAACCAAGAGATCTCCGCGTGTGCCCAGGGTTGTCCCAGTCAACGGTAACCACAATGGGGAGCACAGGCCGATGCAACAGCCGTATGCCATCATCAATATCAGACGCCTTCTGGTTTTCTTCTGGATTTCTGTTGGCGACGGAGTTGTTGCGTCCGCCGTGTCGGGCGCCCCCGCTTTTGCAAGCGGGCTGTTCACACTCGTTTGGGCGCGGACCTACTTCTTTTTGACAGCCGCTTTCGCCTTCTTCTCCTCAATGGCGGCCTGGGCCGCGGCCAGGCGCGCTATGGGAACGCAAAAGGGCGAAAAACCAATCGCCCTTTTCCGGTTCAACTCTGAAACTACTGGGCATGAAAATAATACAGGCGTTGCCGGTCACCATCGATCACCGCGTAGCCCGCTATGTATTTGTTTTTATCCCTAAGCAACGTGCCGTGTTTGACCGCCGATACATCAAACCAGCGCGGCAAATGAGCACCTATCGGAACGTTCGTAAAATCTTCCACCTGCATTTCAAACAAACTACCTGGTATCGACTGCTGCCTCATCAATGACGCAGCAAAATTACTACACGTTTCTGTCGGTGCATCAAACCTGTAAAGATAGAAATCCGACTGCCAGGCCACATCCTCGATGAAGTAGACGTTCTTTGCCTCACTCGGGGGCGCAGGCTCGGCATGGAAGAACGATGTGCCAAATGGTGCGGAGACCACAAATACAAGCAACCCCAGGCATATGAAACCAACCCGCCACAGAGTTTTTAGGATTCGACTTTTCATCGGGAACTCACCAGGCGAATGGGAAGCAGAGCCGCGTGGATCAAAAAATCCCACTTTCTTCGCGTTAAGCAGAGCAAAAACAGCAAAGGCCAAAAGCAGGAGCGTTGACGGTGCTCCAAGTAGCTTGGGAAAAATGACGAAACTCCCCGGGCCGAAATAACAAAACCAAAGGATGATTAACCAACAAGAAAATCCCACCCCTCGAAGAACCAGCAGGCCACAACTGACGACATAGAGCGGATAAAGGAAAAGCAAAGCATAGGTGACGGGTCGGACTGATCGGAATTCAGCCACTTCGTCGGGCGAAACCAGCAGCGTAGATCGATAGGTTTTAACTAAAGCGACGACGCCGCCGATGATCAAGATCCACCCGAGCACGGTTATTGTGCTGGGACGTTTTACAGATCGGCCTTCGGGTGTATTACCTGGGAAGAGGCTATGAATGAAGGAATTGAGATTATGGAGTGTCACCATAAGAATTGGTGCCTAGTGCTCGTCAGACGATTTGACCTCCACCTCGACGGGGAACGCTTCGGTTCCATTGACGGCGGCGGATAAAACACGGGCCAGCATGGGCGGATATTGGGGGAACGCGGGCGCAAGGACAATGCGATTTTAGCGGCGCGGCGGTCCCGACCCGTCTTTTTGGCAGCCGCCTTCGCCTTCTTCTCCTCAATGGCGGCCTGGGCCGCGGCCAGGCGCGCTATGGGCACGCGGAAGGGCGAGCATGGGGTCAATCCATTCGAGTATCTGAACGATTTGTTCACGCGCTTGCCCGGCGCCAGGATCACCCAGATCAAAGACTTCACCCCGGCGGCGTGGGCAAAAGCGGAGAAAGTGGCGGCTCGGGCAGCTTGAGTTGATCAGCCACTGTTCGGCTCCGCTGCCGCCGGCAATTTCAAATCCATGCCGCTCGCTCTCATACGCCCTATTTTGCCATCCGAAGAACAAATTATGCTTGCCATTAGCGCAATTTGTGCCATAGTCCCCAAGTTGTCAGTGTTTCAGGTTTGGTGGCTGTGAGCCTTTGATTCTGGCGACGCCGGTTTTACCTCGGATGATCCCACGGCCAAAACGAAACCCATGAAAAAACTGTCCTCTTCTCTGGCGCTCGCCGCCTGTTTCGGCAGCCTGCTCACCTCCATCCAACCCGTGTTCGCCCAAGGCACGGCGTTCACTTATCAAGGCCAGCTCCAGAACAACGGCATTCCGGGCAATGGCAACTACGACTTCACCTTCGCGCTGTTCAACAATAGCAGCACCAATACAGGCCAGGTGGGCGCGACGCTGCTCGACACCAATGTCGGGGTGACCAACGGTCTCTTTACCGTCACGCTGGATTTTGGCCCGGTGTTCAGCGGCAATGCCACCTGGCTGTCCATCGAAGTGCGCACCAACGGCGGCAGCAGCTTCACCCCGCTAAATCCATTGCAGCCGCTGACGCCGACGCCGTATGCCATTTACTCCCCCAATGCCGGAACGGCCGCGAATGTCACAGGCCCGATTTCCCTCAGTCAACTGCCCGCCGCTGTGCTGACGAACAACGACACCAACAGCATCAACCTGACCGGGTCGTTTAGCGGCAATGGTTCGCAATTGACGAATCTCTCGCCAGCGGCCCTGGCGGCGAACGGCGCGCCCGCGCCGGTACAGACCAATGTGTATGCCACGAATGGCGTTTACTCGTTTACCATCCCAGGCGGCATCGGGCAGATAACCGTCAAGCTCTGGGGCGCGGGCGGGCAAGGCAGTCAGTTCACCGCTGGCGGAGGCGGCGCGTTTTCGGAGGTTACCCTAACGGTCACGCCCGGTCAGCAGTTCGTTGCGGTGGTGGGCCAGAGCGGCGGCGCGGGCGGCGGGTTTTCCTCCGGTGATGCCGGGGGTGGCGAGGGCGGCGGCGGGGGCGGCGAAAACGGCGGCCAGGCCAGTTCCCTGTTTCAATACACTGGAACGGATTACATCATGAAGGCTGTGGCCGGAGGCGGAGGCGGAGGCGGATACCTCTACGGTGCAAACGCGGGACAAGCCAGTGGCACAGGCAGCGGCTATGCGGCCAATGCGACGACCACCGGCGTGGCCAACCTTGATTTGATCGGCGGGCAGGGCCAGACAGGCTCATCCCAAAATGGCGGCTGCGGCGGTGGTTATGGCGGCGGCACCAGCAACCCGGGCAACGGCCAGGCCAACGGGGGCGGCTCCTACGGGACTACGACTTTATCCGGCTCTTATCAAAATCCGGCGAATACCAGTGATCCGAATTACGTGGCCGGCGCGGCGGTCGGCGGAACCACCTCAACCGGGAACGGCGCCGACGGGTTGGCGGTTGTGATCTTTTCCACCGTCCCCACACTGACTTTCTCCGCGCCGCTGCAGGCGCCTGAATTCTTCGGCAACGGCAGCGGCTTAACCAGCCTGACGGCGGCCAATCTGACCGGCGCGCTGCCCGCCATCAGCGGCGCCAGTTTGACCGGCCTGGCGCACTTAACCGGAGGCAATACATTTAATGGGACTCAAATCTTCACGAATGGTTTCATCGGTATTGGCACCACGCCGTTGTATCCTTTGGATGTGGCTAGCGCTGTCTACACGGGGATTGGCTCAGGGGCATATTATTATTTATATGAATCCACCGCTGAAACAGAATATGTAGGCAGTGCTCTCAACGAATACGTCGGCATCAGATCCGATAACTGGATTCTGGCCAACGGTTTAATTTCTCCTTCGGACCGGCGCATCAAGAACATCGTCGGCCTTTCGGACACCGCCCGCGATCTGGCGACGCTGATGGGCATTGAGATTACGGACTACACTTATAAGGACACCGTCGCCAAGGGCAATCGCCCGCAAAAGAAAGTCATCGCCCAGCAGCTCGAGCAGGTCTATCCCCAGGCGGTGAGTCGCACAAAAGATGTGGTGCCGGACATCTACAAGAAAGCCACCGTGCAGGGCGGCTGGGTGCAATTGGCCACGGACCTGAAAGTGGGCGAACGCGTCAAACTCATTGGCCAGAATGAAGAAGGCATTCACGAAGTTTTGGAAGTGCGCGACGGCGCGTTTCGCACCGACTATAAGCCCGCCACGGGCAAGGTTTTCGTCTATGGCCGCGAAGTGGAGGATTTCCGCACGGTGGATTACGATGCCATCTCCATGCTCAACGTCTCCGCCACGCAGGAGCTAAACCGCCGCGTCGAAAAACAGACCGATGAACTGGCCGCGTTGGAAAGGGACAACCAGGCACTGCGGCAGGAGCTGGCGGAACAGAAGGAAGCGGCCGGCAGGATGCAAGCCGATTTCAGCAAATTTCAGAAAATCGTGACCCAGTTCGACCGCAACTCAACCACCACCCTCACCTTAAACCAAACAACTGTGGAAGCAAAATGAACGGCAGGAGATTGATGAATTCACGGCATTCGGATGGCCGCACACATGAAATGAGGAAAGTATGAAAAAATGGATTCTCCTTATTGGTTTGCTGATTCCGGCATTCGGCCCGGCGCAATCCTACTCGATTGCCTGGTATAAAGTGGCTGGAGGTGCAGGCGCCAGCGTCGGGACAAACGGCGCCAGCGTTTATTCCGTCAGCGGCACCGTTGGCCAGCAAGATGCAAGCGGCGCATTAATTGGCGGGAATTATTCTTTGACAGGCGGTTTCTGGAGTTTGATTTCCGTGCTGCAAACGGCGGGAACGCCCAACCTGGCCATCACCCAGGCCGGCAACAGCGTCATTGTCTCCTGGCCGAATACGGGCAGTTACACCCTGCAACAGAACAGCAATCTGGGGGTATCGGCAGGCTGGGCAACGAGTGGCTATACCGTCACCACCAATTCACCCGCCGGCACCAACAGCATCACCATCACCCCGCCCACGGGAAGCTTGTTCTTCCGGCTGGCCAATCCGTGAACTGAGAGAGTAGTTTACTTGTCAACCCGAAACCTGACGTAGTCGTCCAGACGGATACGGACGAACGACCCGCTTTGTCACTGTCGCAGGAATTTGAGATCCCGGTGCATAAAAAACAGCCCGCTTTCGCAAGCGGGCTGTTCACACTCGTTTGGGTGCGGGCCTACTTCTTTTTGACAGCCGCTTTCGCCTTCTTCTCCTCAATGGCGGCCTGGGCCGCGGCCAGGCGCGCAATGGGCACGCGGAAGGGCGAGCAACTGACGTAATCCAAACCAATGCGATGGCAGAACTTCACGCTGGCAGGATCGCCGCCGTGTTCGCCGCAGATGCCAAGTTCGATGTCGGGCCGCGTCTTGCGGCCCAAGGCGACGGCCATCTTCATGAGTTGCCCCATGCCAGCCTGGTCAATGGTGGCAAAGGGATTTTGTTTGAGGATTTCCGCGTCCACATAGGATTGCAGGAACAACCCCGAATCGTCCCGGCTCATGCCCAGCGTCGTTTGGGTCAGGTCGTTGGTGCCGAAGCTGAAGAACTGGGCGTCCTGGGCGATTTCGTCCGCCATCAGGGCGCCGCGGGGAATTTCAATCATCGTTCCGACCAGGTATTTGATCTTGGTCTTCTTCTCCTGCTGCACTTCTGCGGCGACGCGATGGACGACCGCCAACTGATTCTGCAGCTCCTTGGGAAAACCGACCAGCACGATCATGATCTCCGGTTTGACGGGAATGCCTTCCTTTTGCACCAGGACGGTGGCTTCGAAGATGGCGCGGGTTTGCATCTCGGTGATTTCCGGGTGGACAATGCCCAGGCGGCAGCCGCGCAAGCCGAGCATCGGGTTGAATTCATGCAGTTCCTTGACCCGCCTCTGAATCTTTTCCACCGGCACGCCCATCTTGGCGGCGAGGTCTTTCTGCGCCTCCGCCTCGTGGGGCAGAAACTCGTGCAGCGGCGGGTCCAGCGTCCGGATGATCGTCGGCAATCCCTTCAATTCCCGAAAAATGCCCGCAAAATCGTCGCGCTGGTAGGGCAACAGCTTGGCCAGGGCTTTTTTCCGGTCGTCAAGGCTGTCGGCCAGGATCATTTCGCGCATGGCGTCAATGCGATTGCCCTCAAAGAACATGTGTTCGGTGCGGCACAACCCGATGCCAAGCGCGCCGAAGGCGATGGCGTTGGCCGCCTGGGCAGGCGAATCCGCGTTGGTGCGGACATGCATGCGCGTGGCCTTGTCGCACCATTTCATCAATTGACTGTAGTATTGGAAGGTGCGGCTCTCCTTGGCTGGCAACGTCTTTTCGATGAGCACCTGGATGACTTCCGAGGGCGCGGTCTTGAGTTCGCCCGGATAGACTTCGCCCGCCGTGCCGTCAATCGAGAGAAAATCCCCCTCCTTGAAAACCTGACCGCTGACGGTCATCTGTCTGGCTTGATAATCCACATTCAACGCGTTGACACCGCAGACGCAGACCTTGCCCATCTGGCGCGCGACCAGCGCGGCGTGCGAACTGACGCCGCCGCGAGCGGTCAAAATGCCTTCAGCGGCAATCATGCCCCGCAGGTCCTCCGGCGAGGTTTCGACGCGGACGAGCAACACCTTTTCGCCGCGGTGCGCGGCTTCAACGGCGCGGTCGGCATTGAAATAGATCCGGCCGGTGGCCGCGCCCGGTCCGGCGGGCAAACCCCTGGCGATGCACTTGGCGGCCTTGACGGCGGCGCGGTCGAAAACCGGCGCCAGCACCTGGTCCAACTGCTCGGCCGGCACCCGTTGCACGGCCTCTTCCCAACTGATCAGGCCCTCCTTCTCCATTTCAATCGCGAAGCGGATGGCGGCCAGACCGGTGCGCTTGCCGTTGCGCGTCTGGAGCATAAACACCTTGCCGTCCTCGATGGTGAACTCGAAGTCCTGCACATCGCGGAAATGGCTTTCCAGGATTTTGCGGACCCGCTCCAATTCCGCCGCGGCTTCGGGCATGATTTTGGCCAATTCGGACACCGGCTTGGGGGTGCGGACGCCTGCCACCACGTCTTCGCCCTGGGCGTTGATGAGGAATTCGCCGTAAAAGACTTTTTCGCCGCTGGCCGGGTCGCGCGTGAAGGCTACGCCGGAGCCGGAACGGTCGCCCGTGTTGCCGAAGACCATGGATTGGACGTTGACGGCCGTGCCCCAGTCGGTGGGGATATTGTATTTGCGGCGATAAACGATGGCGCGATCATTCATCCAGGAGCCAAAGACAGCGCCGATGGCGCCTTTGAGCTGCACCCAGGGATCGGTCGGGAATTCCTCGCCGGTCCGCTCCTGGACCAGGGCCTTGAAACGCGCGACCAGCTTCTGCAAGCCCTTGGCGTCAATCTGCGTGTCCTCGACGTGCTGTTTGCCGGGGAACAATTCGCCTTTGAGCTGCTCGATGACCGTTTCAAAGGGTTCGTGGTCTTCGCCGGGCTTTTTCTGCACGCCCATGACGACGTCGCCGTACATCTGGATGAAGCGGCGGTAGCAATCCCAGGCAAAACGGGGGTTGCCGCTGGCCTTTTCCAGGGCCAGGACGGTTTGGTCATTGAGGCCCAGGTTCAGGATGGTGTCCATCATGCCGGGCATGGAATCGCGCGCGCCGGAGCGGACGGCGACCAGCAGCGGCTTCTCGGCGTCGCCAAAGCGTTTGCCGAGGATTTTCTCGGTGTTGGCGATGCCGGCCTTGACGGCGGGCCACAATTCCTTTGGATAACTTCTCTTGTGGGCGTAATAGTAGGTGCAGACTTCCGTGGTGATGGTGAAGCCCGGAGGCACCGGCAGGCCGATGCGGGTCATTTCGGCCAGGTTGGCGCCTTTGCCGCCCAGCAGGGGCTTCATGCCGCCGTTGCCGTCGGCCTTTTTGTTGCCGAATAAATAAACGAATTTTTGGGACGATGATGTTTTAGCCATAAAAATTGATCCTTGCAGTGCCGCGGGTTTGGCGAGCACCAAGCCTCGAACTCTAGCAAACCCGCCGGCACAGTCAATGGCCGTTTGTTGTGAAAAATTGGCCCAAATTTGCGGCTCGATCCTGCGCGTGGGCGTTGTTGGCGCTGACCGCGTGCCAGAAGGAGTCCGCCCCGGTGTCGGCCCCGGAGCAAACCTTCGCCGTCAAGGGCGTGGTCAGGGAGCTGGAGCCGGACGGCAAGACGGTCGTGATCCAGCATGAGGCCGTTTCCAACTACATGGCCGCCATGACCATGCCCTTCGAAGTCCACGACACCAACGAACTGCGCGGATTGAAGCCCGGCGACGCCATCAGTTTTCAGCTAATTATCACATCTAAGGAAGGCTGGATTGAGGGCATCCGGCGCCTCGACAAACCGCCGGCGCCCGCGCCGCCAGGCGTGCGGATTTCGCGTGCGGTAGTGCCTCTGGATGAGGGAGATACGCTGCCCGATTACCATTTCACCAACGAATTGGGGGAGGCCGTCCGCCTGGCGCAGTACCGGGGCGGGGTGCTGGCCTTTACGTTCTTTTTCACAAGCTGTCCCTTCCCGAACTTCTGCCCGCGCCTGACCGGCAATTTTGCCGAAGCCGCCGCGCAACTGCGCCAGACGCCGGGCGCGCCGTCCCGCTGGCATCTGCTGTCCATTTCGTTCGACCCCAAAACCGACACCCCGCAACGGCTCCTGGCCTACGCCCAAAACGCCCGTTACGATCCCGCCCGCTGGAGTTTCCTGACCGGCGACCCGGAGCAGATCGGCGAATTGGCCGATCAATTCGACGAGGTTTTTTGGACGGAAGGAGGCAGCATCAGCCACAACCTTCGCACGGTGGTCGTTGATCCGCAGGGCCGGGTGCGCAAGATTTTCCAAGGCAATAAATGGACCAGCGGCGATCTGGCCCGGGCAATGGTCCAAGCCGGCGCGTCACATTAAGGCGGGGCTGCTGGTGAATGGCGATTTGTATGTGAAGTTCTAGAATCCTCAACATCCGCTACATCGTTGATGGCCAGGCATTTAAAGTACAACATTATCCTCAACAAAGCCTCAACAGATCCTCAACATTCAGCTTGATTTCAGGGTGGAGAGGGCGGCCGGGGCTTCCGGCAGCATCTCCGCCGCCCTGATTTCGCCCTCGTCGGCGCGTTCGTTTTCCCGCTGGGCGGCTTCCTTTTCGGCTTCTTTTTTGGCTTCTTCCTGAAGGCGGATGCGGCGTGTCAATTCCTCGGCGCAGGCCTCGACCTCGGCTTGCGGCACGTAACGCTCGAGGGCTTGGTGGAAATCGGCGGCGATATAGCCTCGATAGACCTGTGTTCCCATTCTGAAAGTCGAAGGCTTGATGCCGTAGGGGCGGAGCAATTTGGCGATTTTATACTCGTCAATGGCGGAACCCTTGAGGGCGAAGGAACTGAGGCCGGCGCTGCCGTCGCGCAGCCCGGCGACCAAGTCCCGGCTGAACATTCTGTCGTAGCCGGATTCGGCGATGACGGAGAGGACGTCAAGGAGCACCTCGGTGCCGCGGTTGTCGAACGGGGTGGTTGCGTTGAGGGCCAGGGCGGCGGCGTGGAGCTTCTTTTCCCAATCGTCCCCGGCCTGGCGGGCGATGACGTAAAGGGGATCAAAGGTGTCGGCGGCGCGGTCGTTGAGGCCTTCGCCGCGGATTTTGTCGGATTGGGCGATGGACGGGCCGGCATCGAGGGCAAAGCGGGCGCATTTGGCCTTGATTTCGGCGGTGTCCAGCTCGGCGAGAGGGGCGCAGGGTTCGGTGACGAGTTTGCGGGCCATTTTGACGACGATGGAGCGGTCGGCGATGGTGTCGGGGATTTCGCCGATGAGGGCGATGACCTTGGGGCACCAACAGCTATAGCGTTTGAGGCCGGGTTCGGCGGCTTGGAGGGCGGGCGGCGGTGGCGGGTCGCCGCGGCGGGTTTTGGAGCTGGAGAGGCGAAGGACATAGGCGGTGCGCCAGGTGTTGCCGGAATTGATGATGCCACGCATGGCGCTGTTGCGGGCGAGAAAGGTGTCGGCCTCGTCAATGAAGAGGGTGGGGCGGCAGGTGTCGATGGCGCGGAAGAGGGCGCCGACGGTGATGTTGGAGGCGATGAGGGGCTTGTGGGCCATGGCGGCGAGGACGGAGATAAGGGTGGTTTTGCCGCAACGTTTTTCGGGGGATTCGATGGCGACATAAGCGACGGCATCGCGCAATTGGAAGGTGTAGGTGTGGAGCACCCAGACAGCGAGGGCGGCGGCGGCGTGGTCATTGAGGATGACGTGCTTTTTGATGACGGCTTCGATGCCGGTCAGCAAGTCGGCGACGTGGACGGGGCCGGCATAGGGGGGAACGGAGTCAAATAGAATCGTTTGATTTTTCATGGTAAGGCTTGTTCGGGATTTTTATGGGCATTATGGCACAGGGGGCGGAATTTCCACAGTCCACGGTGCGCATAAAATTTATAACGCAAAAAGGCCGTAAATATTGATAAAAACGGGGGTCGGAGGCGTTCTTGTCAACTTTGAATTCTTGACAGGAGGGAAGGAAAGGCTGAATGCTAAAGGCTAAATGCTAAATGCTAAAGGCTGAAGGCTGAAGGCTGAAGTAGGACACCATCCCCAAAAACTTTTGAGCCCTACAAGTGGAGGATCTGGCCTGCCCAACCATTCACCGCGGAACACGCCAAATACGCGAAGGCGCATAAAGCGCGGCAGGGCCGAATCCAGCCCGCCGTTTCTTCGCCGGTCAAGTCCTTGAAATGGACCAAGCAGTGGTTTTAGACCTTCAAATCGTGCAAAAGCACGGGCCAACGCCTTTGAAGAAATGTGCAAAAGTACGGTTTGACCCCTAAGACCTAAGATAAGACGGTGCAACACTTGGTGGCGGTGGGGCTGGCCTTGTTTGGCGAAGACCCAGACCAACTCAAGGAGTGGCTGCGGCCCTTGACCCAACAAGTCAAGAACCAATCGGCCGTCAAAGTCGTTCATCAATTGGAAGAGATTTTGGCGGAACTGCCCGCCGGCACGGCGGCGGAAGCGGTGCAAAAGCAAGTCCATTATTTTCACGAGCACCAAGACCGGATGGATTATCGCGCGGGGCGGCGGCGGGGCGAACCGATTGGCAGTGGAGCGGTCGAGTCCACCTGTCGGCAAGCGCACTGCCGCTTCAAGCGGCCAGGCCAATACTAGAGCCAGCGCGGAGACGAATCGCTCCTGTGCCTGGAAACGTTCTGGCGCAACGGACGCTGGCATCTCCTCTTCCCTCACAATCGCCAACTCGACTCATCTAAAAACTGAGATGCGCACGTCATTAACAAGTCCGAAAAATACACTGGACAAGCAAACGACAATCAGGGACAAATGCCGATTACATTATGCATGCGACGTCTCAACTGAAACAAGCCAGGCTGGATGCCATCACCGACGAAGTTCAACACTTTCATCCACTGCTGAAAGTTCTGCTCCCGAAATTACCTGGAGTGGAACAATGCGAATACACCCATGGCCCCAACGAGATGGGGGCTGATTTCGTCTTGTTGCGCAAAGAAGAAGTCTTTGGAGACCCAGAATACATCGGCGTCATCGCGAAAATTGGAAAAATCGTCCAAAACTTTTCGGACGTGGAGCGTCAGATCGAAGAATGCGAGTTAGAACGAACGTTTGGTGGTGGGCATCGGAAGGTTTATATCAGGGGCATCTGGATTCTATCAACAGGGCAGATATCTCACGGCGCTCAGGAAAAAATATTTGCTAAATACAAGACGCGCAAAATACAGTTTATCGATGGCGAGCGCCTAAGCACATTGATTGATACCCATCTTTCCAACTATTGGACCGAGGTTTCTCTACACATCGGTGATTACTTGCATTCTGTGTGGAATGAAAATGATCGATTAGATCGCAGCCTTAGCCTACTCCCAACTAATGACGCGAGGTTGTACATTGACCAAGACGTTTACGAGGCGCAGGAATTTACAGGGAAACTCCCCACCAAGCACCGGCGTATTGATATTTTCGAGACTCTTTCCCGACACGACGTACTGCTTATTGAGGGGGGTATGGGTTCCGGTAAATCAAAGCTGCTCAGAAGGCTGGTTGATTTTTATGCAACGCCACAACAGTTCCTAAAAGAGAGCATCCTGCCCGTATCATGTACATTCAAGGAGTTTGTTGATCAATATAAACTAGACCCCCAAAAGGCTGTCGCGGCGATAGTTCCCGCATCAGTTCGCGACGAAGCGTCTTCCGACGTGAAATACTTATTGCTCCTGGATGGTGCTGATGAGAAAGACTTTCCTGCGGACGAACTTGTCAAGGTAGTTGCCGATGCCGCAAAAGCAGTGTCGTCTGCGAAAATGAAAGCTGTTATTACATCGCGATGGTGTGAAGCGTATGACGGCAACCCCACCCTCCAACAATCAGTTACTCGACTAGAATTGCACCACCTTTCCACTGCTCGACTCATTGAATTCATCCAAAAGCTCTGCAGTAAGTTTAATCTTAAGTCGCGGTTGATAGAAGACTTAAAGAACTCTATATTGTTCAAAGATCTTCCGAAAAGTCCTATCGCTGCTATTCTCCTCGCGCAATTATTCAATGAAAACGCCGAAGAATTGCCATCAAATCTCACAGAGCTTTACGCAAAATACACGGAGCTCTCATTGGGTAGGTGGGATGTCGATAAGAAGCTCCAAACGCAAAGAGAAACCGAAGCGCTTTCTAATATCATCGTCCAAATGGCCGAACATTTTCTAAATAATCAGCTGGACGAAATGTCAGTAGACGAAGCCCAAGGCTTCTTTCGAGCCTATCTTTCCAAACGGAATCTAGGACTTGATGCGCAGCAACTATTTCACAAACTAGTAACCCGCTGTGACATTATCTCCGTAGATCTTCAGCGAGGAACGTTTCGGTTTAAGCACAGGAGCTTCGCCGAGTTTTTCTATGCCAAAGCCCATTTTAAAAAGCCTTTATTGATTGATCACAGAGTGTGGAGCCCGTACTGGATTTCATGCTTTTACTTTTATGTCGGGCTACAGAAGGACTGCCCCGAATTGCTTCAAGAAATTATAAATGTGCAACCGGAGAGCGAGGGGCAGAGATGGATGCGAGTTATTAATATCCCCAATTACCTTTTGGCTGGCTTTTCAAGTCCTTATGAGACGATTGAGGACGGCGTTTACACCGCTGTAAAGGAAGCTGCTGTTCTGTACGAAGAAATCGCCAACGGAACCATCGATTCCCCCTTCGGCGTGTTCCCCAAAATGCACTTTCTGTACTTGGTTCGATCAATGATATACCGCGGATACGGTTTTGAGTTTTTCAAGAAGGCTGTGGAGACCGCTGCGGTTAAGCTCGATTATGAGTGTACTGATCGGACCCTATGTGCAGTGGCTTTATATTTTCTTAGTGTTGTAAGTTTGAAACTCGGGCAGAAATACTGTTTTGATTTTCTCATAGAGAAGTATGCCCAATCACTTCCAATAGAGTTCGAGCTCGCAATTAAGCATGACTGTCAGGACGTTACACAGCGTTCTCATCATGTAAAAAAGCTCGAAAAACGATTTTCGCGATCTCTTAAGGGTAATCCAGGCCTTCAGCGGTTACTGCAGTCGTTTTATGATCGGCCGCTTCGAAAAGAGCTTGCTAGAGTAAAGGAAACGAGGAGGATTACCTGAAGCCATTTGGAAGCGGGTCACCCCATAGTATGGTACGTGTTGTGGGTTGGCGAAATGGCCCGTGGGTCGTAAGCGGTAAAGGAGGAACCTGCTGTTGAGGGGCGCATCGGCATGGTGTGAAGGTGGGGGCATGAAGGGTTTGCGTCGTCTTCGCCGCCGCAGGGGATTGAATATGGGTTGGGCTGATTGGTTCCGCCGCTTGCAGGGCGGCAAGCTGCGCTTGGGGCCAATGGCCCCGGCCTTTCAGGCTGGGCTGTCACATGGCGGGCCTACGGCCTTGATACGGCGCGGGAAGGGGGAAGGGGGGGAAATGCTAAAGGCTAAATGCTAAATGCTGAAGGCTGAAGGCTGAAGGCTGAAGGCTGAAGGCTGAAGGCTGAATGCCGGCCTCCTTACGTCGGCTCCTACAAGACGGGAGGCTGTCCTCGGACGCGCAGCAGCGCATCCCTACCCCCAGCCTCCATACGTCGGCTCCTACAGGGATTGGGATAGGTGTTTGGGCAGGGGAGATCTTGGCTCCTCGGGGGCCGCTGACCGCATAAATGCGGGACTCCAAGCGTGGAATGGCTCGGCTGGGGCCCTACCGCGACAGATAAACGAGCGACGTGGACGAAATCGACCGTGTGCTTGCGACGCACTATAATCTTTCGGCGACGTAATCCCAGTTGATGACGTTGAACCAGGCGGTGATGTAGTCGGCGCGGCGGTTCTGGTATTTCAAATAATAGGCGTGTTCCCAAACGTCGATGCCGAGCAGGGGTTGTTTGCCGGCGCTGAGGGGCGAGTCCTGGTTGGGGGTGGCTTCGATGCGCAGGATGTCGCCGTCGGGAACCAGCCAGGCCCAGCCGCTGCCGAACTGGCCGAGGGCGGCCTTGGTGAATTGGGTCTTGAAGGTGTTGAAGCCGCCGAAACTCTTTTCAATGGCCGCGGCGAGCTTGCCGGCGGGTTGGCCGCCGCCGTTTTGCTTCATCATTTTCCAGAAGAGGGAGTGGTTGTAATGGCCGCCGCCATTGTTGCGCACGGCGGGGCGGATTTTCTCCGGCACGGCGCTCAAGTCCTTGAGCAAGTCCTCAACGGACTGCTTTGCGAGGTCGGGATAATCAGCAACGGCCTTGTTCAGGTTGGCCACGTAGGCGGCGTGATGTTTGTCGTGATGGATTTGCATGGTGCGCGCGTCGATGTGCGGTTCAAGGGCGTCGAACGGGTAGGGCAGCGGCGGCAGCGTGTAGGGGCCGAGGGCGGGGGCGGCGGCGGGGGATGGGGCCGGCTGGGCATCGGCCATGCGCAGGGGCGAGGCGGCGGCATAGGCGACCGAGACCAGCGCGGTTGTTTTCAGGGCCTGTCTTCTTGTCATCATAAGGAATTCCTTTCGTTGGGATTACTCTACGGCGTTTCGGCTTGGGCGCAACCGAAAGAAGACTTCAGGGACCCAAGGGAGAAAGAGGCCGAAACCGCGCGGGGGACAGGGGGAGGGGTTCCCAGAAAGTGCCTCCTCCCCATGAACCCCCCATCGAAAAAGCAGCCTCCTCTCCCCAGCCCTCTCCTCCACAAATATGTGGAGGAGAGGGAGATAGCTCAAACGCGCAAGAACTTGGGATGCGCCCATTTCCCCTGATTTATCCACGTTTTTCTTGAAATTCGTGACAGTTTTCTTTACAATAGTAAACGTTCGCCCAACCAGTCCAGGCAGCGGCGCCGGGTCGAGGCTGGCGGACGATTTAATGGTATGCGAAACCAACCATGCATCACCGCCCTGTGTCCATGAACGCTTCGGGGCGCGTCCCGCCGGCTGTCGATTATAGTTCTTTGGCAGGCCCTGCCGCCAGGATGCGGCTGGTTCTGGTGCTTTGCCTGGCCCTGCTGGGGCCGGCTTGGCCCGGCCGGGCGGCGGGGTTGCGGACGTTGGCCGCGTCCGTGCCGGAGGCGGCGGCGCGGGCGCAGCGGCTGGGACGGCTGCCGGCCGACAAGCAATTGCGGCTGGCCATCGGGCTGCCGTTGCGCCAGCAAGAGGCGCTGGCCGGCTTGCTGCAACGGCTCTACGACCCGGCCAGCCCCGATTATCATCATTACCTGACACCGGAGCAATTCACGGAGAGCTTTGGGCCGACGCGCGAGGATTACCAGGCGGTGATCGATTTCGCCGGGAGCAACGGGCTGGAAGTGGCGGGGATCCACGCCAGCCGCCTCCTGCTCGACGCGCGGGGGAAGGTTTCGGATGTTGAAAAGGCGTTTCACGTCACCTTGCACAGTTATCAACATCCGGCGGAGGCCCGGCAATTTTACGCGCCGGAGGGCGAGCCGTCGGTCGATGCCGCCCTGCCGATATTGGACGTGGCCGGGCTGAGCGATTACGCGTTGTTGCGGCCGGCGCTGCATGGGAAGGCGGCAGCGCCGGGTGCTGTGGCGGCGTCAGGCTCGCAGAGCAACGGGTATTACCTGGGCAGCGATTTCCGGCACGCTTACGCGGCGGGCGTTTCGCTCAATGGGGCCGGGCAAATGGTGGGTTTGTTCGAGGCCGACGGCTACTCTGCCAGCGACATCGCGGCCTACGAGAGACTAGCCGGGCTGCCGAGTGTCCCGTTGCAAAACGTGCTGATCGACGGATTCAGCGGGACGCCGGGGACGAACAGCGCGGAGGTGGCGCTGGACATAGAGATGGCCGTGGCCATGGCGCCGGGGCTGGAGGCGGTGGTGGTTTTTGAAGGGCCGAACGCGGTGGCGGACTGGCTGGATATACTTGACACCATGTCGTCCAGCAACCAGATCCGGCAGTTCAGTTCCTCGTGGGGTTACACGGCGGGCGTGAATCCCAATTTGAGTTTCGATTCCATTTTCCAGAGCATGGCCGCGCAGGGGCAGTCATTCTTCCAGGCGTCGGGGGACGGGGAGGCGTGGGTGAATCCGATCTGGGTGCCGGCGGCCAGTCCCTACCTGACCAGTGTGGGCGGCACGAGCCTGACGATGAGCGGGGCGGGGGCGGTTTATCAATCGGAAACGGTTTGGAACGCAGGCGAGCTGGGGTCGGGCGACGCCTGGGGCCCGAACGGCAACGGTTATTGGGGCAGCGGGGGCGGTGTCAGCACCGCCTATGCCATTCCCTCCTGGCAAATGGGCGTGAGCATGGCCGCGAGCGGCGGCTCAACCAACCTGCGCAACATACCGGATGTTGCCCTGGTGGCGGACGACATCTGGGTGACCTACAGCAATGGGCTGTCGGGCAGTTTCATGGGGACGAGCTGCGCCGCGCCGTTGTGGGCGGGTTTCATGGCGCTGGTCAACCAGCAAGCCGGCGCCAGCAGCGGCACGAGCGTGGGGTTCATCAACCCGGCCATTTACGCCATCGGTCAGGGGCGCGCTTATGCGTCGTGCTTCAACGATATCACGACAGGCAGCAACACATGGAGCGGCAGTCCGGCCAATTACCGCGCCGTGGCCGGTTACGACCTCTGCACCGGTTGGGGAACGCCGGCGGGAAGCAACCTGATTAATGCGCTGGCCCCGCCGGCCAGCCTGCAAATCATGCCTTGGACCGGTTTCACGGCCGTGGGCGGAGTGGGGGGGCCATTCACGGTCAGTTCGCAAAGCTATCGCTTGACCAATGCCGGCACGAACTGGGCGGCTTGGATAACCACCAGCACGGCGCCGTGGCTGAGCGTATCGCCTCCGTCGGGCAAACTGGCTTCGGGCGGCTTGGCCGGGACGGTGACGGTGAGCTTGAATGCCGCCGCCAGCAACCAGCCCCTGGGGAGCTACAACGCCTTGATCTGGTTCACCAACCAGAACGGGCTGGCCGCGCAAAGCCGTCCGTTCACCTTGAACGTCGTGCCGCCGCCGACGATTACCACGAACCCGTCCAGCCAGACCGTGTTTGCAGGGGCGCCGGCGCAGTTTGCCGCGGCGGCCACGGGCTACATGCCGCTGTCGTTCCAATGGCAGTGGAACGGAACCAACCTGGAGGATGGCAACGGCACCTCTGGTTCCACCAATGCTGTCTTGATGATCGCCCACGTGTCGCAAGCCAACGCCGGTTCCTACACGATTACCGTCAGCAACAGCATCGGCATGGTCACCAGCGCTCCGCCGGCCCTCCTGACGGTGATCCCGTCGCAGCAACTGGTTCAAAACGGCGGGTTTGAGACGGGGGATTTTTCCTTTTGGACGCTGTCCGGCAACGCCACTTACACCTCGGTTGTGACGGGCAACGATTACGCCCACTCCGGCAACTATGGGGCGCAACTGGGGCCGATTGGTTCGCCGGGCTATCTTTCCCAGACGCTGCCGACCACGCCGGGGCAGGTGTATGGGATATCCCTGTGGCTGGACAGCCCGGATGGCGAAGGCCCCAATGAATTCCAGGTGGCCTGGAACGGGACCCTCCTGTTCGACCAAACAGACCTTGGGGCCATCGGCTGGACCAATCTGCAATTCATCGTTCCCGCCACCGTCAGCAACGCGGTGTTGCAGGTTGGGTTCCGCGACGACACGGCCTACCTGGGGCTTGACGACATCAGCGTTGTGCCGCTGAAGCCGGTGTTGGAAAGCGCGGCGGGAATCGGCGGGATGATGACCTTCCAATGGATTGCCCGGCCAGGTTCTGAATATGAAGTGCAGTACACAACAAATTTGGCGCAAACCAACTGGATGCCGGCGGGCGGCCTCGTCACCGCCAGCAACGCCGTGATGACTGCAACCTGCAGTCTGGTGACCAACTCCCAGGTTTTCTACCGGGTCGTCCTGCTGCCGTAGGGGAGATGCCGGCCGGCGCGGGGCCCTGGCGGGACGAACCGCAGGAACAGGCGCGGTTTTAGTTGCCCTTTGACGGTGACTAATCCTAAGCTTCAGCCGAATCCTGTTCTGAGAGTTGAGTTTAATTGATTTTATCCTGAATGTTGTCGGATTGCTGCTCTGGCTGAATTGGCGGGCGGCGGAGGCGCCGCTCGGGGCGCGGCCGGGGACGTCGCTCCTGGTGACGCTCCGCCCCGCAGGCCCCCCACGGCCGGGGTATTATTACTGGGGCGGATTGCCGGTGCTGCTGGTGTTGCGGGCGCTGTTTTATTGGCAGGCCGGCCCGCCGGTGCAGTGGACGCCGCGCCTTGCTCTGGGCCCGACGACGTTGGTGTTTCGTTGCGATCTGGCGGGGCGCATGATGCTTTATTCCGTGTTGAGCTTCGGCGTGGCGCTGGGGGTGTTTTATCTCTGGCTCTTGTTCCTTTCGTGCCTCAACGCGCAGGTCCCGAACGCCGACCCGGTGCAGCGGCTGGCGCGCGTCTGGTTGGGCAGGCTGGAACGGTGGCCGGGGCCGGTCAAGCTGCTCCTGCCGGTGGCGGCGCCGGCGGTGTTTTGGTGTCTGCTGCATCCGCTGCTGGCCTGGCTGAACATGGCGCCCTCCAGCAGCGTGGGGCAATTGCTGGCTCAAGGAGCGGTGATTGGCCTGGCGGCTTGCCTGACCTTGAAGTTCCTTTTGCTGGCCCTGTTGATCCTCCACCTGTTCAACAGCTATGTCTATGTGGGGGAATTTCCCCTGTGGAGTTTTGTCGATGCCACCGTGCGGCGGCTGTTGCGCCCAATGCGCAAGCTGCCGTTGCGCGCGGGGAAAATCGATCTGGCGCCGGTTCTCTGCATGGTGCTGGTCCTGCTGGCCGCGGAGTATGCGCAACGCGGGCTGGCCCTGATTTATCAAGGATTGTAGCGGCCTGCCGGCACGCTATTCCCGCAGCAAGCTGGCGGCGGCGGCGTTGGCGCGGGCTTGGGCCGGATCTTTGCAGCCCGGAATGACCGCCGCGACCAGGGGGTTCTTCAGACACCAAGCCAGGGCGTATTGCGAGAGGGGAACCCCCGGCGGGAGTTCCTCCTTCTCCAGGCGTTCGACCTCGGCCAAATCGCGGCGCATTCGCTGTGGATTGAAGGTGGAGCGGACATCGTTGCCTGGGAAGGAGACGCCGGGACGATATTTGCCGCTGAGCAGCCCGCTGGCCAGCGGCACACGCGCCAGAATCCCCAGGTGTTCGCGTTGCGCGTGGGGAAAGTAGATTTGCTCCGGGCGCCGATCCAGCCGGTTATAAACCACCTGAAGGACCTCCGCGCCCCAACGCCGCGCCTGGCGCGCCTGCAATTCGCTCCCCTTGCCCAGGATGGAAACGCCCAAATGCCGGATTTTCCCCGCCCGCCGCGCTTCCGCGAGCATGGCCCACAACGCCTCGTTCTGAAAGAGCGCATCCGAGCCGGAATGGAATTGATAGAGATCAATGCGCTCGACGCGCAAAGAGCGGAGGGAATCCTCCAATTGGCGCCGCACGTCGTCGGCGCTGAAGAGGTCATCCCGCTCCATGAACCGGCGGAAGCGGTGGCCGAATTTCGTGGCGACAATCCAGCGGGAGCGGTCGTGGCGGGCCAGGTATTGGCCGACCAGCCGTTCGGCCGAGTGGTCCCCGTAGCATTCGGCCGTATCAATGAGGTTGACGCCGTCGCTGGCGGCCTGGTCGAAGATGGCGTCGGCTTCGTCCTGGGAGAAGGCGCGTCCCCACTCACCGCCCAGTTGCCAGGTGCCGATGCCGATGACCGACACCCGCAGCCCCGTCTCGCCAAGGAAACGATAACGCATCGGAGACAGTGTTCCGCCCCGTGAAGCATTGTCAAGCGGCGGTCAGAAAGGCCGCCGCCCGATGAGGCTTGACAGGCGGTTTTCTTGGGGAATGCTAGGATTGCCATGTTGACCAAACTCAAGACGGCCATGCTTGTTGCCTTGGCGGCAAGCCCGTTTCCCTATCGCGCCCAGGCGGTTGATTGGACGCAGTTCCGCGGGCCGAATCACGACGGGACAAGCCCGGAGAAGATTGTGACGGCCTGGCCGGAGGGTGGCTTGCGCCAGATTTGGAAGACCCCGCTCAAGGATGGCTTCAGCGCGCTGACCGTGGCCGACGGCAAGGCCTTTACCCTGGTCAGGCGCGAGGTGGACGGGGCGGACCAGGAGGCTTGCGTGGCGCTGGAGGCCAAGAGCGGCCGGGAACTTTGGTCCACGCCCTTGGGCGTTGCCCAATATGATGGGGGTGGCGACAAAGGCGCGCCCGACAACGATGGCGGGGATGGGCCGCGCTCGACGCCCACCTACGACGAGGGGAAGGTCTATACGTATTCCTCGCGGATGGTGTTGCAGTGCCTGGATGCCGGCACGGGGAAACAAATCTGGGCCTGCGATTTGATCAAAGAGCATGGCGGCCGGAACATTCATTGGGAAAGCGCCGCCTCCCCCCTCATCGACGGCGATCTGGTCTTCGTTGCGGGCGGCGGGTCCGGGCAGGCGCTGCTGGCCTTTGACAAGCATGACGGGCACGTGGTCTGGCAGGGCCAGAACGATATGATGACCCACTCCACCCCCATTGCCGTGACCCTGTTGGGCCGGCGCCAGGCCATCTTCTACACGCAAAGCGGATTGGTGTCCGTGGCGCCGAAAACGGGCGCCGTTCTGTGGCGCTATCCCTTCCGCTATTCGGGATCGGCGGCCATTTCGCCTGTTGTCTCCGGCGACCTGGTCTATTGCTCGGCAGGCTACGGGATCGGCTCCAGCGCCTGCCGCGTCAGCAAATCAGGGGAGGGCTTTGTGGCAACCCGCGCCTGGTATCAGCCGTTCAACGTCATCGCCAGCCATTGGAGCACGCCGGTGTGCGCGAATGGTTATCTTTACGGCATCTATGGCCAGGCGAAGTTCGGCCAGGCGCCCCTCAAATGTGTCGAAATGGCCACCGGCCGCGTGGTCTGGTCGCATGACGGATTTGGGCCGGGAGGATGCACCCTGGTCAACGGCCATGTCCTGGTGCTGAGCGATGCGGGCGACCTGGTCCTGGTCAAGGCAACCCCGTCGGCCTACACGGAGGTGGGGCGGTGCCACGTGTTGGCCGGCAAATGCTGGAACTACGCCAGTATCAGCAACGGCCGCATCTATGCCCGCAGCACAAAGGAAGGCGTCAGCCTGGACGCCTCCGTCAAATAGTCTGTGGAGCGGTGGCGCCGGCTGGGGGCCTGCTCCGGGGACTGGGCAATTGGTTTTTACTTGATGACAAGCCGCCATTGTGGCAAGACGGAGCGGTCGGGCGGCACGCCACGGGGCGGGGCCGTGGCCGGCCATTGCATAATGTGAATGGCATAAAAGTTGCGTTAGGACGTTTTGGGCAGTTTTAGTTGCAATAGTTGGAAAAAAAACGAGAAGGACATGCGCACAATACAGGTTGTACTGCTTTTTTTCGGTCTAGGATTGTTCTCCAGCCGCCTGGCGGTCGAAGGCCAGGCCCAGGTCCAGGTGAACGTCACTTGGACCCCTTCGACCAGTCCCAATGTGGCCGGCTATTATTTGGTCTGGGGCACCAATAGCGGGGTGTATTTGGGCACCAACACCTATCCGGCCACCCAGACCAACGGGACCATTAGCAACCTGCAATACGGCATCCTCTATTATATCGCCGCGTCCGCCTATGCCGCCAATGGCCAGGTGAGTCCGTTCTGCAGCAATCTCACCTTCATCAGCAACGCCCCGGTCGTTATCAACAATCCCGCGCCGCCCCCGCCCCCGCTGCCGGGTTCGCAGAGAGGGGGGACGCCGGCCACGCCGCAGGCCAGCGGCTCCGGCTCCGGCGCCACCGCGGGGGGAGGGTCCGGTTCCGGCGGCGGTTCCGGCGGCGGCGCGACTGGAGGGTCCGGTTCCGGTGGCGGCTCCAGCACCGGGGCGGCGGCCGCGTCAACTAATGCTGTCCAGGCGCAGATCTGGGGCATACCGCCGCTGCTGAACATGACCGTTTCCAACGGCCAGCCAAATTTGAACATCGGCGGGACCGTGGGCGCGACGGTCCAGGTGCAAAGCACGACCAATCCCGCGGCGCCGTTCTCCTGGACGACGATTACGAACGTGGCCTTGACCAACGTCGCGCCGATGGACACCAATCCCGTGGCCGGCCAGCCCCAGGATCCCATTGACCTGGCGTATGTTCCGGCCGCGCAGAGCATCGCCCTGTCTGGCAGCAATTCCGCCGCCCAATGGCAGTATTACCGGGTGGTCATGCCCTACGATTACATCATTCTGGCGGGCATGGTGTTGCCGGGCCAGGGCTACACCGCGCGGCTGATCCTGGTCAACATGCCGGGGCTGACGGACGACGCCTGTTACGTGAACCAGGCCGGCAGTTTTATACACTACACCTGGACCAATTCCACCCTGCAACTGCAAGGCTCCGGCTCCACCATCCGGCAGATTGCCTCGACCCTGGCCGGGTCGCTCAATCTGGACTGGACAACGGCGTCCGAGTTCCTCTACTCTAACGGCGTGGGCCAGGTGCTGGCGACCGTTGTTCAAACCGACCCGGCCTCCACGGACCCTGTGGCCGGGACAGCCCCGACCAGCACGATTGCCATTAATTTTTGACTTGTAGTTGAGCGCGCATGAAAGAGAAACTTGAGCAGCGTGTCATCGGCTTTTTTGCGGTGATGGTGGTGATTTTGGCGTTTATTGCCTCCTCCGCCGTAACGACCATCCAGAGGACTGTCAAGAGCAGTGATTGGGTCAATAAAACCCACGACTTCATCATCCAGGTCAACGACGTCCTCTCCTGCCTCCACGCCGGCGATGCCGCCTTGCGCACCTACCTGCTGACCGGCGACCCGCGCGACCAGGGCGCCTACCGCTCCGCTTACGGGGAAATGGTGGATCACCTGAGCGTGGCCAAGGCCCTCACCCGCCACGGCGAGGAGAAGGATTTGCAGAACAGTGAGGTCCTCGAACTGGAGGGTCTGATCAAAGAGCGCATCGACTTCACCGGCTCCGTCGTCCAGAGCCGCGCGCAAGGCGGGCTGGACGCCGCCCGGCAGTTGATGACCGCCCATCCCGACGTGGAGGGCATGGGCAAAATCCAGCGTCTGGCGCGAAACATCACCGAGCAGGAGAACAACCTGCTCAAACAGCGCGACCAGGAGGCCCGATTGGAGGCGCAGGCCACGCGCACCAAGCTCTATACGGGCGTGGGCGCCAACTTCGTGCTGCTGGTCTTGGTGGTCTGGCTCATGCGCGACGACCTGGCCGCGCGCCGCCGCGCCACCCGGGCCTTGGAGGAGGCCAACGCGCAATTGGAAGCCAAAGTGCAGGAGCGGACCGCCGACCTGGTCAAGGCCAACCAGTCCCTCAAACAGGAAAACCTGGAGCGGCGTTGGTCCAGCCAGGCCCTGGACCATCAACTGCGCTACAGCCAGCTCATCATCAATTCGATTTACGAACTGGTCTTCGTCGTCAGCCGGGCCTTGAACATCAGCCGCATCAACCCCGCCGTCTCCCACCAGACCAACTGGGAGCCGCAGGAGTTGGTGGCCCAGTCGCTGGACCGAGTTCTGAGCCTGGGCGCGGAACCCTCCGCCGGGGCGTCCCAGCAAAACCCCATCGTCTTTGCCATGCACGAAGGCCGCGAGATTCAGGACCAGGACGCCGTGTTGCTCACCAAGTCCGGGCGCACCGCCCCGGTGCGCTACAGCATGGTCCCCTTGCGCGACCACGACAAAGTGGTGGGGGCCGTCATCACCGTGCGCCTGCAGAATGGATCGCGAAAACCAGCCTGATCCAGAAAGGACCCCATGAAGAAACACATTCTGTCCGTGGATGACGAACCCGACATTCGGGAATTACTGCAAGAGGTGCTGACCATCAAAGGCTATCGCGTCTCCACCGCCGCCGAGCCGGAGCAGGCCAAGAAGATTGTGAAGGAAGACCCGCCCCAGTTGATCATCATGGACTTCCAGATTGAAGAGGGCGACGGCTTTGTTTTGATAGACGAATTCAAGCGGATGGCGCCGAACACGCCGATCCTGCTCCTGACCGGCGCGGTCTTTGACCGCCAGGTCGTGCGGGACACCATACAAAAGAAGGTCGCCAGCTATCTGGACAAGACGGCGTCCCTGAACACGATTGTCAGCGAGATTGAGCGTCTGGTGGGCGATCCCGGCGACGCTGCGGCCGCCTCCTGAATATCCCCTCCTAATCCTAATCTTAATCGTAATCTCTGAGGAGATTAGAGATTACGATTAAGATTAGGATTAGCCCACACTTCCTGTAAGGGAAGCTCATTATTTAAGAAACTGGACTTTTTTTGGTCGGGCCTTCTGCATGTCCGGGGTGCCTTCGGCGAGCTATGGCCGTTTTTTCCCTGGTGCATTGTGCC